>ENA-ORXM01000390-ORXM01000390.1-marine-metagenome-genome-assembly--contig:-NODE-390-length-80935-cov-4.992777_pt1 | contig 80935 bp, 56 predicted proteins | sample MGYA00237867_ERZ511480 | MGnify/ENA primary metagenome ERZ511480 (study PRJEB26309, sample SAMN06266103) | marine metagenome | isolation source: Algal blade | place: United Kingdom:Sidmouth, United...
CAGCTCCGACAGTATAAAGAAGTCGTCGGTTTGAGCGGCGGAAACGTCTTCTTGGTTTTCACCTTTGCTACAGTTTAATAGCATTAAAGGTACAATCAATAACAAAGCATACTTTCTCATAATGTAGATTTTTAACTTGTGAATATTTTCACCTATTCGTCGCAGCCTAAAAGAGAACTTACAATGCTCATACCATTTGATAGGAATTTACAATGTTATTCTCGAAAGCCCGTAGAAGATTTTATACTCCTTTAGCAACATTTCCAGTACAGTACAGGACGGAAATAGTTGTTCTCTACTCTATTTTCGCTAATAGTAAATTATAACGGATTCTATACTTCGCAAATTGACAGAGAATTTTTTATTTGAAGTATGTCCCTGGCACTAAGAAAATTAGTAGGATTTAAATGCTTATCGCTAATTAGGAATCCGAAAAATGCTCAATAAGGAAATGGGAACCGGTTCGGTAGCAACTGAATTATAAAATTGTAATGATGAAACTCAAAGTAAATGCGGTATTCGATATCGGTAGGACCAACAAGAAATTCTTTCTTTTTGATAGAGATTATCAGGAAGTATATCGGGAATACATCTCTTTCCAGAAAATTGTTGACGAAGATGGATACCCTACTGAAGACATTGAAGCAATTGTAAATTGGTCTAAAGAGGTATTCGACCGAATGCTGAATTCCTCGGACTACAACATACAGACCCTTAACTTTTCATGCTATGGGGCCAGCTTGGTTCACATTGACGAAAGCGGAAAAATACTTACACCCATGTACAATTACATGAAACCACTACCTGAAGAAATATCTGATTCGTTTTATGACAAATACGGACCTGAAGATGAACTTTCCAGAGTCACTGGTTCGTTGAAACTGGGCATGTTGAACACGGGTATGCACCTGTACTGGCTCAAACATACCCGGCCGGAAATTTTTAAAAAAGTCAAATATTCGTTGCACTTACCCCAATATCTCAGTTATGTTTTTACTGGAGTTCCTGTAAGCGAGTATAGCAGTATCGGTTGTCATACCATGCTCTGGGATTATGGGAAAAAGGGGTATCACGCATGGGTCTATAAGGAAAAAATTGATGAAAAATTCCCACCGATTGCTGCAACCAATAAGGCCCTCAAAATTACTTACAAACAGAAGGAAATCAAGATGGGCATTGGTATCCACGATAGTTCATCAGCTCTTTTACCCTATGTACGCAGTATTAAAGAGAGGTTTATTTTGGTATCTACCGGAACTTGGAGTATCGCAATGAATCCTATATCAGATCAGTTATTGACCGAAGAAGATATTCAAAATGATTGCCTCAACTATATGCGCATAAACGGGAAACCAGTAAAGTCTGCACGCCTTTTTTTGGGCAATGAGTACAGCCTGCAAATAACAAAATTATCGAAATATTTTAATGTGCCTGAAGGCTATCACAAAACGGTCAGTTTTGATCAAGAAACTTATTTTGAATTAATTAAAGACTTCGAATATATGTACAAGTGGGAAAGTTTTGCCGATAAGGACATGCCGCAAAGTACCCAGGTTCCATTTGATAAATTTGAACATGCTTATCATCAACTAATGATTGAATTGGTGTTATTACAGGTCAAGTGCATTGATATAGCTGCAGAGGGTACGGCAGTAGAAAAGCTTTATGTTGATGGTGGATTTAGTGATAATGATGTTTATATACAATTGCTTTCGCATTATCAGCGGAATGTACAATTAATGACTACCGACTCTTCTTTAGGCTCTGCACTAGGTGCGGCAATTGTAATTTCCGATGCTAAATTAAATCCTAAATTCTTAAAAAAGAATTACGCTCTTAAATCGCATTCACCCTTTAGCTGGTCAATCGGCTTGCAATAGTGTTGCTTCAACTGAGCGTAGCGGATTTTTGAAAAAAGTATAAAATAATATGAAAAAGAATATAAATTTAGTTCACCCAAGAGATCAGATTACCTCGATTATCAGTAGAATCTATAGTAGAGGTATGACAACCACCTCTGGCGGTAATATTTCGATTATAGACGATAATGGTGATATATGGGTAACTCCATCGGCAATCGATAAGGGTTCATTAAGAGCTATCGATATCATGTGCGTTAAAAAGGATGGAACAATCGAAGGAAAACATAAACCTTCTTCCGAATTTCCATTCCATAAAGCCATCTACGCGGCACGGCCGGATATCAAATCGGTTATTCATGCCCATCCGCCGGCATTGGTTTCGTTCAGCATCGTGCGAAAAATACCGAATACTAACGTTATCTCACAGGCAAAGCATATTTGTGGTCCTATAGGCTACGCAAAATACAAGATCCCAGGTAGTAATGATTTAGGGGGGGTAATTGCGGATGAATTCAAAAAAGGGTTCAAAGCTGTTATTATGGAAAACCATGGTGTCGTTTTGGGAGGAAGTGATTTGACCGATGCCTTTAAGCGATTTGAAACCTTAGAATTTTGTGCGCGTACCATCTTGTTCGGGTCTCAAATTGGCACACCGACCTATTTAACGGATGATCAAATTGATGCTTTTGAGGCGCAAGTGCCTTCTTTAATACCAGAGATGGAAACTGCGGAATTTCCACCTGATGAATTGGAAAAACGTTCGGAAATCTGCAATATAGTGCAACGTTCATGTGAGCAAGGATTGATGATCAGTTCTTACGGTACTGTTTCGATGCGCTGGAAAAACGATGACTTTTTAATTACACCGACAGGTGCTAACCGTTGGGATATACATATTGATGATATTGTACAAGTAAGTGATGGCAAAAGAGAACAGGGGAAAGTCCCTAGCAGGGCTACATGGATTCACCAGGAGATTTATAAACGTAATTCGAAAATAAATTCAATTATCATGACCCAATCTCCATATCTAATGGCTTTCGGGATCAGTAATAGTTCTCTAAACGTGCGCACCATTCCGGAAAGTTGGATTTTTCTTCAGGATATACCTGCAGTGGCATATGGCAAACATTTTAAAGCCAATAATTCTCCCGAGATACTTGATAATTGTAAGACAGCCTTAATTGTTGAAAATGATTCCGTAATAATTACCGGAGATGAACTATTACAAACATTCGATTATTTGGAGGTAGCGGAATTCAGTGCAAAGTCAATAGTTCTTAGCAAGTCTTTAGGAGATATGGTTCCGATAAATGATGCCGAAGTTGAGGCTTTAAGGGAAAAGTTTTTGTCATAATGCATTGGTAAGGTCATTAAGTCCAATACCTTCAGCAATACTTCAAAGACCACTGTAGCAAATCATGGAGCAGCCATAAAAAGATAAAGCAATAGGTTTACTCCCGGCATTTGGTGAAGTAAATATAAATAATCGAGAAGATGATTCAAATGACCGTAGAGGAAGAAATTATATAAGGGGTTAATGGAGGGCACTATACGAGGGAGCCCGAACCACAAACAATATTAAAAGTTGGAAGAGTTCTTTGGAGATGTACGCGGGTGAGCACGTTGGAGGTGTAAAGTGCATAAACGGATATTTATTTTGATTGCCGGTGTAAGTGTCTCTAACCTTATAGTGGGTCTACCGTTGGCCAATCTTTTAGCCGTATTGAGTTGGCGTTTTCTAATCATAAAATATCCGTAGAAATTAGGATAACGCTTTATTATCAGTTGGAGAATATCTTCGGGAAAATATTAGTGACCGGCTACAATCTGGCCGACGGGATTTTGTTCTGTTTTTTGTTCTGCGCCGTGGTTACGTTGTCGGCCACCGCAGTAGATATGCCTTTCGATATGGAAATAACGAAACTGACCGATACCACGCCAAATAGCATGACCTGTGAAATTATCGTAATACTGATCGGAGCGTTCATTGCATTAATCGGATCAACGGGATATAACACCGTTTCCAAGGCCAACAATTGGATGTTCCTAGTTATCGTCTTGGCATTTGCTGCTTGTGGCATTGGTGCTCTGAATAAATTGAGCGTTCACAATTTTGCCGATATCTGGAATAGTTTGGGGGAAAAAATCGAATCCTTTTCATAGACAGTTGAAATATACCTTTTGGCATGTGGTAATTTGGTCTTGGTTCGCCAATGCATGCATGTAGGCATATACGCTTTATCCGTTTTCCGTTTTGCAAAAAAGGAGATCTTGGAGTCCAATCAAAAACTGGATTGCAAAATAGAATATGACGAGCAAGAAAACCCCGTGGATTTTACCATTTATGACAAATCGGGATATGTCCTGAGAGCCAAAGAAATAGTGTCCCGTATCGGAATCCGAAAGAACCCCGAAAAGTTCAAGACCGAAAACACCGAGATGGATGCAGAAAGTAAACCGCTGAAACTGGAGCTTCAAAAGTGCATCAAGGAAGCCTATGAAGAGACCTATCGAAATTCGGGAAGAAAACTACTTTTCTCCGAACATATCGATAGGCTAAGTGTAAAACCATTGGTCAAGGAAATAACAAGATCGGAACGTTTTCAATTTATCAAAAAGTATCTGCATACCAGCAACCAAGAATTGAGCAAACTGATACGGGAACAATTCAAGGTTGTAAAGGACAAGCTTTGCGTCACAGAATTGGTCCAGGAATTTTCGCCATTGGCTACACCATCGGTACGGGAAGTGTCACGTCAATGATTGTAGCGGGAAGCAACTACGGCATGCAGCTTTTGTGGGTACTGCTTTTAAGTTGCTTTTTTTCAGGTATCCTTATTTATGTTTATGGGAATTATACCTTGATCACCGGGGAAACGGCCTTATTTGCATTTAGGAGACATTTGAAGTGGGGTAGGATAATGGCAACCTTGATTATTGTCGGAATCGCCTTTGGCCAATGGAATTCGTTGATGGGGATTATGGGAATATCTTCCAACATTATTTACGAAATTTTCGCGATTTATTTTCCGCAGATTGCCGAATATAGATATGAAACGGTAATAGGTATTGCTGTAGTGGTAACGGCAATTTTTTACGCCCTCCTTTTGGTGGGCAAATACACCTTTTTTGAAAAGATACTCGTCATTTTTGTGACCATAATGGGACTCTCTTTTCTCATATCTCTTTTTATGGTTTACCCATTGCCGTCAGATGTGGTGCGTGGCCTTGTCCCTAGCATTCCGGAAGTGCAAGGCGGTAAAATGTTGGTCGCCGCGTTCGTAGGAACCAAGATGGCCGCTGCGACCTTCCTATCGCGCCCATTATTTGTAAAGGGCAAAGGCTGGACCATCAAACACCTGAAAGAACAAAAAAAGGACGCCATTATGGCCGCAATTTTGGTCTTTTCGATAAGTGCAGCTGTGATGGCCGTGGCAACCGGTGCCCTCTTTTATGATGGCAAGCCAGTGACGCAAGTGTTGGATATGGTCAATACTCTGGAGCCTGTAGCGGGCAAATTCGCCCTGACCCTTTTCTTTTTTGGGACGCTCAGTGCAGGGCTTTCTTCTATTTTCCCCATTTTGTTGATAGTGCCTATTTTAATTGCGGATTACCAATCTGGCAAGTTAGATACCTCATCAAGGCCATTTAAAAGAATTACAGCCTTAGCTTGCCTATTTGCGTTGATCGTTCCGGTGTTCGGCTCAAACCCGGTAGAGATGCAAATTGTCTCGCAAATTTTCAATGTTTTCGTGTTACCGTTGGTAATCATTGGCATAATCTTCTTAATAAATGACAGGAAATTGATGAAGGAACGTAAGACCAGTATTGGGATTAATGCCGGATTGATCTTAGCCCTTATTTTTTCCTGTATTATTTCCTATAACGGGGTTATCGCATTGTTGGATTTCTTTTAAAAATAGGAGTGCCGAAATCGCAATTGATTTCGGTGATACTTTTCAGCGATAGGCCCATACTTCCAAATAGTTTCTGGGAAACTATATAGTAGGTATTTACTTCCTTTTAGAATACTTTTCTAAAATACCTAACTTAGAGACTGTTTTGAAATATCTCGATTATTTTCTTATAACCTCTTTTTGCGCATTACGGCGTTAAAATTTTGAACCTTAGCGCTGCTATGCTTAAAAATTTTGCCTTGTACTACATCAAAAATAGGCCATAACAATTCTAACGACATATTTCAAAACAGTCTCTTAGTTTTTGTAAAAAATCCATGATCCGTATGTCTTACGCTGAATTTAGACCTTCACCAGTTTTCGTCTTTCTATGCGCAATGCTTGCCTTATCGTGTTCTTCACGAAAAGAAAAAGCAAGTGTGGACAGTGGGCGCCCCAATATTGTTTTTATTATTGCTGATGACATGGCCTGGGATGATAGCGGGGCCTATGGCCATCCAAATATTAAAACGCCTAATATCGACAAACTTGCCGAAGACGGTATGCGTTTCGACGCAGCTTATTTGACCGCCAGTTCATGTAGCCCCAGCAGAACAAGTATTATCACTGGAATGTATCCGCACAACACAGATGCCGAACAGCTACATTGGCCCTTGCCATCGGATAAAATAACTTTTGTGGAACATTTGAAAGCCTCCGGATATTGGACCGGCCAAGCTGGGAAATGACATATGGGAACGGCGATAAAAGATAGATTTGATGTTGTACGTGATATCGGTACTTCGGGTTTTCAATTGGCCCCCGATGGGAAGAAAGCGTTGCAAAAAGGTGATGGCAGCGGTTGCGAAAATTGGATTCCCCTTTTAAAGGAAAGGCCAAAAGACACGCCTTTCTTTCTCTGGCTTGCAGCTGTTGATCCCCACCGCCCGTACACCGACGGTATTATTAATATGCCACATACGGCCGATGATGTAATACTACCGCCCTATTTTCCTGATACGCCATCGGTTCGTAACGACTTTGCGCATTATTATGACGAAATTGGCCGGTTAGACGATTATGTTGGAAAGGTCATAGCTGAATTGGATAAACAGGGCGTATCCGATAATACCCTGATTCTCTTCATCAGCGATAATGGAAGACCTTTTCCACGGGATAAAACAACACTTTATGACGGGGGAATTAAGACCCCATGGATCGTGAAATGGCCGAAAAAAGTGAAACCTAAATCGAGCTGTAAAAGTCTGGTCAGTGCAGTAGATATCGCCCCGACATTTTTGAAACTGGCCGGATTGGAAAGTATCCCTTCCTTCGAAGGGAAAGACTTTTCGGGTTTGTTGACCGACCCTACGGCGAGCATAAGAGAAAAGATTTATGCAGAAGATCACTGGCATGATTATGAAGACTACGCCAGGGCTATTAGAACGAAAAGGTTCAAATACATCCGTAATTTTTATCCCGACCTGCCCAATACCCCCTCGGCCGATGCCTTTGTGAGCGAGACGTTTACCGCTATGTGCGAGATGAAAGAAAAAAATCAATTGACGGAGGCTCAACTGGCCTGTTTCACCTCCCCGCGTTCAGATGAAGAACTTTACGATATTGTTGAAGATCCCTATGAACTCAATAACTTGGTCGCTGATTCCGATTATCTTGAAAGCTTGGACGGCATGCGATTACAAATGAAAGAAATGCGTAGTTTGACAAAAGATACGCTTCCCGCTTTCCGAACGCCAGACGAGTTCGATAGGGTTACCGGTAAGCCGAACTCTTTTCGGCAGAGACCTCGACCTTCTAAAAAGGAGATGAAAAAAATCATCCTAAAAAACCTACAGGGCAACGATAAATAATACCGCTCTAGTTTTTAGGCATGTAGTCTGTATTTAATTCGGTGGGAATAGGAGCCTTTACCATCGCCTGCCAAGTTTTAAGTTTTTTCATAAGTGCTTCCATCTTCTCGGGAACTTCTTCGGCCTTGTTTTTTCGTTCCCCGGGGTCGTCTGGTAAGTAGTATAGCTCAATACCTTGATCTTCATAATAGTAATGCAATTTCCACCCCTCGAATAAAACGGTTGAGCCGGGCCGTGTGCGAAACAATGAATCACGACCGTCGTCTTTGGCCCTATCATAACTTTGAAGATAGATGGGGAAATGCCAAAAAAGCGGTCTTTCTGCCATATTGCCTCCTTCTAGTACGGGGAGGATACTCTTACCGTCAAATTCCCTTCCCTCAAAGTCGGTTTTCAGGATTTCTTGAAAGGTCGGAAAAAAGTCAATATTGATAATCGGCTCATCAGAGCGCGTGCCGGGGTCGACCATTCCGGGCCAACGGATGATACAAGGCACCCGAGTACCTCCTTCGTAGTAAGAACCCTTGCCCGCACGTAGCGGATTTTGAGGTGCAATAGATCGAATACCCCCATTATCGGAGGTAAATACGACGATGGTATTCTTTGTAAGACCCAATGCATCCAATTCGTTTAGAAGTTTGCCAACATTGTCATCCATAGTCTCTACCATCGCAGCGTACGTGGGATTGATATTTAGAGGATTCTTGGTTTTAGCGCGGTATTTTTTGATCAAATCCTCTTTGGCCATTATAGGCGTGTGTACCGAATAAAAAGGAAGATATAGAAAAAAGGGATTGTTTTTGTTTTGACGTAAAAACCGTATTGCTTCAGTAGTCAAACGATCGGTCAGATGTTCGCCCTCGGGGCCGTTTTCAATATTATCTATTTTGTATGGACTAAAGTAACCTTCCTTTCCCGGGTTTCCCCTGAGGCTTCCTCCTACGTTGACATCGAACCCTTGTCGTAGCGGATCACTGCCAAGGTGCCATTTTCCAAAGGTACCGGTAGTATATCCTGCCATTTTGAACATGTCTGCCAAGGTCTTGGTTGTAGATTTCAGGGAATCATTATTTTTAATCGGTATCAGTTTCCGCGTATCGGCCTTACCTCTGGCCGATGGACTCACGGTATAAATACCATGTCTCGAGGAATACTGCCCGGTCATCAGACATGCCCGGCTAGGAGCACAATTAGCGGCACTGGCATAAGCGTTGGTAAACGTTATGCCCGATTTTGAGAACCGGTCGATATGGGGTGTTTCGAAATAGCCCTCGTCCATAAACCCGAGGTCTTTCCAGCCCAGATCATCAACGTTGATGTAGACTACGTTCGGTCGGTTCTTTACATTCTTAATGGTTTGACCATCTTCCATACAGGATAGAAACAATATTCCTGTAAGTGCGAAAACTAAAAGTGATAAATATCTCATCTGAAGCAATAGTGTATCAAGGACCCTATCTGAATTTCATCGTATTGGCCATAACTAAAGATAGGGACAAGGCCTCAGAGGTCTTGTCCCAATTATAACTAACTCAACAAAAAATTATCTGTACCCATTATTGGTAGGATCTGATTCCAACAAGGCCGGATTCAAATTAAATTCTTCCGGAGGTATCGGTAGCAATACATGAAAGGGTTGAATATTTGCTGCAGGCTCGTAAACGCGATACTCGGTGTTTTGAACAACATCGAGAAGAATACCCCAACGTATAAGATCTAAACGTCTGTGGCCCTCGCCTGCCAGCTCCCATTTTCTTTCGTCATAGATAGCTTCCCTAAATTCTTGCTGTGAGAGTCCGACCAAAGGCTGATCGGGTTCGTAAGCACGCTCCCGTACCCTATTGATGTATTGATATGCACCACCTGGACCGTTAAGTTCATTTTCAGCCTCCGCTGCCATAAGATAGACATCGGCCATTCTGAATATAATCTTGTTGTCACCATGGTTGCTTCGCGGCGAGTTGATCTGATCCAAGTTAAAATTCTTGGGCATGTAAGGAAACGTCAGTTCAAAGCCGAGATACTCGGTTATTACATTTGATGACCTCCTTAAATCATCCATTGGAAACTTGTTGACCAAATCTGGCAAGGGAACTGCCAAGCCGAATCCTGTCATCCCTTCGTTTCTTTCCGACAGGGCCGTTCTGAGTGCTTCACGATCATCGCTGTTCTTAGGCTCGTCACGTATGCGGGGCGTAAATTGATCTACCCAGGAGTCTTGTACCAGGTCTTTGGCAAAATCCAATTCCCAAATATTTTCTGCATTGTATTCATTATTGGGGTCGAATACCAGGGCATAATCGTCTAACAATTGGTGCGGAGATTCATCGATAATCTCCAAGGCCTTGTCTCGAGCTTGCTGCCATTTTTGTTGTATTAAATAGATTTTTACCATTACCGTAGCTGCGGTCCATTTGTTTGCTTTGCCCAGATTATCCGACCCATAGGAAGAAGGTAGTAAATCTTGGGCCTTTTGAAAATCTTGTAGTATCTCATCGCGAATCTGAGTCTTATCGGTGCGTGGCAGGCTCTGTATTTCTTCGATGGGCAGGTTATCACGATAGTAAGGCACGTCTCCCCAAAGATTGGTCAGGTGATAATAGGCATAGGCTCTTAGAAATAAAGTTTCGCCCTCAATACTACTTTTTTCCGCTGCGGTGAGTGTATCGTTCAGCTCTAAATTTTCCAAGATGGTGTTCGCATTTAGAATGATTTGGTAAAGATCTTGCCAAGTCACGGGCGCTCCACTACCCTGACTGATAGCACTGATATTACTTTCACTGAGCGAATACGACTGATACGGTTCGACCTGACCGAAATTTCTACTGGGCCCGATAACATCGGCACCATTTTCGTAAAATCGAAAAAGACCAATGTTGCCGTGTAACGATCCCGACTTGTAGATATCGTACAACCCAACGATAGATAATTCGAATTCGGAAGCGGTATTAAAAAAATTGCTTGGTGAAACCAAGTCTTTTGGCTCTTCCTCTAGATAATCGTCACAGCCGGTAAGCAACGAACCTACCACTATGAGCCATGCAAGTGCTATTGTATATTTTTTCATGATTCTATTTTAAGTTTTATTTACGTCTTAGCTTATTTTCCAAATTTCAAAAATCAATCTTTGCTCCTAGAGATACTGTTCGGGAACTAGGATATTGCCCTCTTGAAAAACCGAAAGAAAGGTTGTCACTATTTCTATCGAATTGACTAGTTTCGGGATCTTTTAACCTGAAATCGGAGATAACGAAAAGATTAGTACCGGTCATATAGACATTGATACCCTTAACACTTTTTAAGCCCATTTTAGCAACGGGTACGTTATAGCCCAGGCGAAGGCTCTTCAGACGAATATGAGATCCGTCTTCGATCATGACCGAATTATTGAAGATTTCGGAAAGTGCCGCAACGGAGCCCGCTCTTGGAATATCGGAAGTCGGGTTGTCGGGGGTCCAGCGGTTTAGGGTTTCTTTGTACTTCGTTGTTTCCGATCTACCAAAATAGGCCGTTTGGGTAAGGCTATTAAAGACTTCATTGCCAGAAGTGCCTTGAAAGAAGAAATCCAGATTAATATTCTTGTAAGAGAAGGTATTTCCGAAACCAAAATAGAAATCGGGTTGAGGGCTTCCCAAGACCACGAAATCGTCTTCGGTGATTTCTCCATCTCCGTTCGTATCATCAAAACGAGGGCCGCCAACATCATGATTTCCTCCCAAACCGACTTGGTCGATTTCTTCTTGGCTTTTCCAAGTACCCAAGTATTGAACCCCAGTGAATACGGGTACAGTTTCGCCTAAAACAAGTCGTGCCCCAGTTCCACCTTGCTGGGAAGGCGTTGCTAAGTTGATAAAATCAACGCCCCCTAAATCGACCACTTTGTTCCGGTTACCGGAAACCGACAACTGCGTAGACCATTGAAAGTTATCGTTGGAAACATTGACGCTATTGATTTGAAGCTCCAATCCCTTGTTTTCAACTTTTCCTATATTCTGTAGTTTGCTGACGAAACCTGTTTGACGGGGTAGTTGGGCATTGAGCAATAGGTCTTCGGTTTCTTTTCGATAATAATCGATCTCGAAAGCTAAGCGGTCATTGAAAAAACCCATTTCCAGACCTACATCCAATTGTTTGGTGGTTTCCCATTTAAGCGCGGGATTCTCCGGACGGCCCAGAACGACCCCAGGGTTTTCGGTCGCATTGAAAGTAGTATTTGCTGCATTTAGAACGGCCAAGGTCCTAAAAGACGGAATGGCCTGACTGCCCGATAATCCATAGCTCGCCCTAAACTTCAGATTGCTGAACAAATTGAGGTCTTGAATGAATTTTTCTTCCGACATTCTCCAAGCAAAGGCTCCCGAAGGAAAAAAAGCATACTTATTGCCCGGTGCGAAGCGAGAAGATCCGTCGACCCTGCCGACCAAAGTAAATAGGTATTTATCGTTTAACGAATAGTTAATCCGACCCAACCAAGAAGCCAGTTGAAAAGAGTCATAATCGGACCCAAGGTTGTTTCGGCTTGGATCGGCACCAAAAGCAATATTATTAAATCCCGTAACATCGTTTGACAGTCCGAAAGACTGCGAAAAACTCGATTCGAATTCCGTTTTCTGAAGGGTAAAACCGGCAAGAACGGTCAAACGATCGTCTTCACCGATATTTGTATTATAGGTAAGGGTGTTTTCGTTGATATAACTGGTGCGTAGTGAATTGTCGATTCGCGCGTCTCCTCCATCATCGATAACCAGATTGTTGGGCAATGCGCCCGGGTTAAAGCGATTTCTCTTAAAGTCATTGAGTTCAGGGCTAAAAGTAGATTTGAACACTACGTTCTCCCACGGCCTGAATTCCACATAAAAATTACCCAATAAATTGGTTATTAGGTTATGGTCTTCCTTTAGGGTTAGGTCAGCTTCGTAATTTGGTGAAATACCGTCCGTAATCGGGTCTAAAGCGGTAAAATTACCTTCATCATCGAATATGGCCCGGGTGGGTGTAGTTCTCAAATAAAGCGCGTCAAGACTGAATTTAGGATTTTCCTGTTTTAATTTGGAAACATTGAGCCGAAAACCGACTTTGAACTTATCGGAGAGCTTGATATCCATATTGGCCCTAAAAACGTATTTCTTGATACCACTTGACCGAATCAATCCTTCTTGATCAAATATATTTCCTGATATGTAGTAATTGACATCACGATTTTCTGAGACACCGGAAACCGATGCATCAACATTCGTCACCGGGGCTGCTTGGGTTACCTGATCGATCCAGTTCACATTGGGTACGGCATTTAAATCGGGGAAAGGCACTGCCGAACCTCGAAACTCCGCATCTTCATTGGAATAGGCGGCATGTTCGGGGCCATCTAAGAAATCTACTTTTGTAACCAACGACTGCATACCGGCGTATGTATTGATGGAAACATTGGTTGTACCCCCCGGTGCCCCCGCACCGCTCTTGGTGGTTACTAAAATAACCCCATTGGCACCTCTTGTACCATAAATCGATACCGCAACGGCATCTTTAAGAATATCTATAGATTGTATGTCATTGGAGTTGAGGTTGCTCAAATTATAATCGGTGCCTACGATAATACCATCGATTACCCACAACGGTTCATTGTTTCCCTCTATGGAATTTCCACCTCGAATACGAATTGTAGTGGCAGCACCGGGCTGCCCGCTGATTTGTGACACCTGAACCCCCGAGGCCCTACCTTGTAGGTTCTGGTCAATTCTTGCCGCTGGCAGATTCGCCAAGTCGTCTCCGCCCACTTTGCTGACCGAGCCGGTAAGATCTTTTCTGCGTACTTCGCCATAACCGATGACGACTACTTCATCTAATGCCGCTGAATCGCTTTCCAGAAGGGCATTTATGGTAGATTGTCCATCGATGGGTACTTCGAGGGTTTTGAAGCCTAGATAGGAAAATACCAAAATTTCTCCCCCATCCGGTACATTGATTTGATAATTTCCATCAAAGTCGGTTACAACTCCTACAGAAGTACCTTTAACCAAAACATTCGCTCCAGGTAACGGCACACCATCGGAATCGGTGACCGTTCCGCTGACTTCAACCTCTTGGTTAGGAGTTTTCGTATTGGTAGTAGTATCTACCTTTGCTAAGGTATTTTCATTATTTGATACTTCCTTTCTTAGAACGATTTGTTTTTTTCGAATAACGAACGTGATATCCGTTCCTAAAAATAAACTCTGTAAAATATTTTTAAGAGGTTCCTTCTCTGCCTTTATAGATACGATTCGATCTATATTGACTTCATCATGGTTGTATAGAAATCTATATTTTGTATCCTTTTCAATTTTTTCAAAAACGTTTGTGATTTTTACATTTTCAAGATTGCACGTTACTTTGGCATTCTGTGAATATGTTTTTGCCTGAATTGAAAATACCGAAACCAGCAGGAAAAGCAAGGTTAGTTTCATGGCTAGATTTAATTTAAACGAACGGGGCAACGCATGCCTCGTTCTCACATCATTTTTCATATTTTAGTGTTGCTTTAAATGGTTGACTTTTGTTTGATCATTTTCGTAAATCGGGAAATGTTGCCGCATTTTCCGATTTTTAGTTTTATCATAGGCATGGTTTTTAGGGGGGGCTTATTCTGACGGTTCTATTGTTTACTTCGAAATTGAATTTTTTATTTTCGGCAAAAGAGCCAAGCACATCTGCTATAGTTTCACCATTGAAAGAGGCGGTATATACTTGAGTGTCAAGTTCCTTATAGCTATTTTCTATTTTAAGGTTATAATGACGTTCAAGCCGTTTGATGATATTTTTGAAGGGTAGGTTCTTAATCACCAATCTGCCCGAAATCCAGCTTGTATAAATATCCGTATCCACCTCTTCCAAGGTTGCCTTTCCACTGCTGTTGTCCCACTCGGCCTTTTGACCGGGTTCTAATTGTACAATTGAACTACGCTGTTTATCATTGGTGTTTGACAAGCTTACTGCGCCTTCAACTAAAACAGTATTTATAAAGGTGTCTTCGAGATAGGCCGTTACATTGAATTCGGTACCCGATACAGTAACATCCATCTCCGAAGTACTCACAATAAATGAGTCTGCTCGGCCATTCATAACATCAAAAAAGGCCTCTCCTTTCAAAAAGACCTGTCTCTTTTTGTCCTTCAGAAATTTAACCGGATAACGCAGGGATGACCCGGCATTCAAATGAACGGTCGTACCATCGGATAAGGTGATCTCAAATCTTTTTCCATACGGTATCTTTAGGGTATTATAGGTCAATTTTTCGTTCGCTTCGGCATCCTTATAATCTAGTTTGCTTCCTTGTTTTTTCCCTAGAAAATTACCCTCGGCGTCGGTGACCGTATGTTCATCATCTAAAGATAAAATGCGAATTTCCCCATTGTCCAGTTCCAGGGTAATTGCATCCGCCTCCTGTTCAAGAGTTTGGGCTTTGGGTATTGCATATTCGTAATATCCGTAAGCCACTACCATCAAACCAATAAAAACGGCTGCGTACTTGAATACCGACCTTAAGCTGAGATATTTTATCTTTTTACTTCTTTTTGAATCATACCTTTGAAGTACTTTACTCCATACATTCTCCGCATCAAGATTTTCAAGCTCGGCAATATCGACGCCCCTGCTATGAAGTTCAATAAGTCGTGAAAACAACTCTTTGTTATTTTCCGATGCATTGTACCATTCATTGAAAAATTGCTCCTCGTCTCGGGAAGTGTTGCCGTTTAATTTCTTGATAATTAGTTGTGCTAAATTCATGCGAAAAAATTATTCAAAAAGAAACCTTTCTATTAATGAGAGTTGAAACTTTTAGTTTTGGGTAGTGGGAAAAAGAAATAAATTGATGATTTCTTCTTAGGAGAGAAAAATTAAGGTGCTGATCAGCATTGAAATAGTGACATCTTCTATTTCGACCCGGAGTGTTTTGTATGCTTTCTTTATATGGTATTTTACAGTGTTTACCGATATTCCCAAAGTAGTTGCGACGTTTTGGTACTTTTGGTCCTCAAAGACACAGAGTTTGAAAACCTGCTTTGTGGAAGCCGGTAGTGATTCTACCACTTTCTGAATATGTAATTTCTTTTCTTTATGGATTAAATCTTTTTCAAAGGAGGGCGAACTATAAGTTTTAAAAGTATCTAAGGTTGCAAAGCGCTTTTTTTGTTTAATTTTTTTTAAACAGCTGTTTTTAATTGATACAGTGATATAGGCCTTTAAGTTTACTATTTCCTTATTGGGTTGATTTAAGAGAAGATGAACACAAGTATCTTGAACAACTTCCTCCGCCTCGATTCGATTTTGAAGATAAGTATAGGAAAGCAAACACCACTCTTGGTAACTACTCAAGAATATTTTCTCCAGTCTTAGCGCAAATTTTTCTTTCATTCGATTACGTTTTACAATCGGTCTGAAGTTTAATATTCTGAATTGAGTGTGATATTTTACTTTAAATTATGGTTTTCTTAATTTATTAACAAATTATTTGAAACATATTGATTTAAACTCTTATTGAATTGGAAATATTCGTTTTCAGATTACGACTATCCCTATCGGGTGCTTTTGGCAGACATTTTATTTTAGAGCAGCAGTGCAATTTAATTGATCTCCAAGCCTAAATCGGTAAGTCATCTGTAGAGTAAGGGCCCGATATCTTTACTCAATACCTAAAAAATAACTAAGGGAAAAAACTCAAATTTTTCATTTTAACAGTTTACGGTGAAGCATGACCCATCAGCTGTACAATGACTATTTTTTAGGGCTTCCCGCCAGTTTTTATTGGTTGAAGTAGTAGTAGACAAAGACCGCGAATTCTATTAAAATTCATTTTACAGCACAGTACAGGATAGATGTGTTTTGAAGATATAATAATATTGAGGAGTTTTTTTAAGGAATATACAATCGATTGGATTAAAATTTTCCAATTCAAAAAAATCAATCACTAATCTATGCTACTATGAAAATAAAAAAACCAATTGTAACAAATCTAGATCTCATGGCCTTGCTATTGTTTTTTGGGCTGAGTGCCGTTGGGGTGTCCGCCCAGACCGTAACGGGTACGGTATCTGACAGTGATGCGCCACTACCAGGGGCATCAGTGGTCGTAAAAGGAACCACTAGGGGGGTCAGTACCGATTTCGATGGGAATTATTCCATTGAGGCCGGCCCAGAGGATACTTTAGTGTTCTCATACATCGGCTATGAAGCCCAAGAAATTGTGGTTGGTACGCAAACTCAAGTAACTGTTATTCTACAAGCGGGCAACGAGCTCGATGAGGTCGTAGTCATTGGGTATGGTACCACAACGAAAAAAGATCTTACAGGTTCTGTATCGTCAGTAAGTTCTGAAGATATTACGCAGGTACCTGCTTCAAGGGTTGACCAAGTACTACAAGGTCGGGCCGCAGGTGTTCAAGTAACGCAATCAAGTGGTTCTCCTGGAGCGGGAACCGCCATTCGAGTAAGGGGTGGTAACTCTATCACGGGTAGCAACGAACCACTATTTGTTATTGATGGTATTGTGGTCGGCACCAACTTCAACTTGAACAATATCAACCCTAGCGATATTCAATCCATTGAAATTTTAAAAGATGCCTCTTCTATTGCAATTTATGGCTCAAGAGGCGCAAATGGTGTGGTTTTGGTCACAACTAAAAGTGGGCGCGGTACAGGAACCGGAAAACCTGAAGTAAGTGTCAACGTATTTACGAGTATGCAGATGATGCCCGAACTACCTGATGTACTTACAAGAGAGGAACAGATTGCTTTTACTAATGAACATGCCGCTTTTAGAGGCGTGGCATTACCATTTCCAGATGATCCATCTACTTACCCTGATAACGACTGGGTTGATTTAACAACGGGATCCGCACCTATTTATAATGCTGATGTATCCATTTCAGGGTCTTCCGAAAATGTGAACTATTACAATTCTATAAACTATTTTAATCAAGAAGGTATTGTAAAAAGTTCGGGTATCGAAAAATTTATTTTTAGATCGAATTTAGACATTAATCTAAGTGATAAATTGAAGGCAGGTTTCCGTATCAATTATTCGAGACTTAAAAGTAACCGTGCACTTACGTCTTTTGGTGGCAATCTCTTTGGAACTTTGCGCACACAACCCGCATTCAATGATGATGGTACCTTCAACGGGTTTAATGATGTCGTTGGTTCGCCATTTAGTAATCCGCTTGCAAATTTCGAGCTGAATTCCGGTGGGACCTTTACCAATAATTTATTGGGTACGGTATATTTAGAATACAAGCCAGCACCTGCATGGACCATTCGTTCTACGTTCAGCCCAGAATTCAATAACGTTAAACGAAACATATTCAATTCCAGTCAGTTACCTGGTAATCTTGCCATAGGCGTAACCGATGGTGGAAACGCAAGTGTTAGAACCGTAGCAGGGGTTGGTTGGAACAATGAAAACACGATACAGTACAATACTGATTTTGGTGAACATAGCCTAACCGTTCTGGGGGGTGCTTCCTTTCAAAAAGTAGAAACTGAAATTACGGAGGCAGAGGCATTTGGCATTACTAGTGATGCCACTGGTTTTAATAGTTTAGGCAATTCGGATCCAATTCGATCTATTGTGAGCAGTGACTATGAAGGATTTCAAATCGCTTCGTTTTTTGGAAGGATAAACTACGACTACAAAGACAAATACCTATTGACCTTGGTAGGTCGAACAGATGGTAGTTCTGTTTTCGCGCCCGGGAACAAGTATGAGTTCTATCCGTCCGTGGCGGCAGCTTGGAACATCAGTGAAGAAGAGTTCATGCAAGATCAGAGCTTATTCAGTAATTTAAAGCTAAGGGCCAGTTGGGGTAAGTCTGGTAATCAGGCTATCGGGCCTTATAGAACGCTTGGGGTACTAACCGATGCGAACACGACACTTAATGGTGCCGAGGTGCCTGGAAGAACATTGGGTAGACCTTCAAATCCAAACCTACAATGGGAAACTACTACCTCATTGGATATCGCTTTGGAAGCGTCCCTATTCGGTGGTAGACTCTTTACGGAATTTAACTACTACCAAAAAGAGACCAATGACTTACTTTTAGATGTAACCATACCCAGACAAACCGGTTTTACAAGCCAATTGCAAAATGTCGGTGCACTTGAAAACAAAGGATGGGAATTGCTGGTTAATTCAACCAATATATCCAACGACAACTTTAATTGGAATACCACCTTGACCTTGGCGCAAAATAAGAATGAAATCTTGGATCTTGGTGGTCAAGAATTCATAGATCTTGTTGTAGACCCTATTATAGGTTCTGGTAATACAAGATTGATCGTGGGTGAATCGGTTCCTGTTTTTACGGGAGTAAATTATTTAGGTACTTGGAAGAGTCAAGCAGAAATCGATGCCTCTGGGCTTACCTCTCAAACTGTTGGTGGACCTAGATTTGAGGATCTGAATGGTGATGGAATTATCTCGACGGAAGACAATGTTGTATTAGGTAGTCCCTTTCCTGATTTGATTTTCGGGTTCGAAAACTCATTTTCGTACAAGAATCTTGATTTTTCATTTTTCTTTCAAGGTACCACGGGCAACGAAGTCTTCAACCTAAATATCCGGAATAATTATTTCAATCGTGGCGAAACGGTGAAATTTGGAGATTTACGAAATCGCTGGACGGTTGACAATCCAACCTCTGATATTCCTCGAGCAGGTGGAGACTCCGTTACAAACACTCCGATAAACTCAGAGTATGTAGAAGATGGTTCACACATCCGTCTTAAGGCGGTACGATTGGCCTATAATTTTCCTATCGATAAAATGGGCTTGGACGGAGTCAAAAATGCAACTATATACTTAAACGGTAGTAACTTGTTATTGTTCTCTAAAACTCGATTGATTGAGCCTGAAGCCAATGCCTTTAACGAAGGTAATAATCAATTTGGCAATATAGCGCTAGGGTTTTTAAGTGCGCAATATCCCAATCCAAGAATTATTACACTTGGTCTAAACCTAACTTTTTAAAAAATTAGATATGAAAACAAAGAATATACTTTTATACATCTTCGTAGTATTCTCCTTTTTTGGATGCGAAAAGTTTTTAGAAGAAGACCCAAGAGCAATTGTTGCTCCTGAAACGTTTTTTGCATCGGATAATGATGCAAGACAAGCAATACAGGGTACGTATGCCATTTTAAAGAACAATTCTATTTATGGTCAGGTAGGCCTTGATCATTTTTACGACAATGGTGCCGATATCATAGAACCGAACCGTCCTGCAAATTTTGTACAACCTATTGGCGCTTATACATTGGATGAAGCCTTGGCCGATGTGTCCGTACAAAAAATGAGTGTGTCCGATACATGGAAAGACCTCTACAGAGTCGTCTTCAATGCTAATTTTATTATTGACCGGGTAACGGATAATGAAGCTATTCTTGAAGAAGTACGAACAGAGGTTATTGCCGAAGCCACGTTTTTACGCGCCTTGAGTTATTGGCATATTACCAATCTTTGGAGTGATGCACCTTACTATACAGAAGCATTGTCTCTTGAAGAAGTAGGGAGCTTAGGAAGAACAGATGAAGCCGTAATCATCGATGGTGTTTTGGCCGATTTACAATTTGCCCAAGCTAATTTGCCAGATTCGTATGCTGACGATCAAAGAGGACGCGCGTCCAAATGGGCAGCCGCCATCATCGAGGCGAAAATTTATATGAAGCAGCAAAATTGGCAGGCCGGTTTGAGCAAATGTTTGCAAATTATCAATGAGTCACCTCATACTTTATTGCCTACCTATGCCGAAGTTTTTGATCCGTTAAATGAATATAATGCTGAAATTATTTGGTCTTTAGATTTTGCAAGGGATATAAATAGTCAATTTGACCCTGCATTTCCGGGTAGGTCCTTTGCCGGTAATAACAGCTGGAGACCAAGTATGTTCAACCCTCGCTTAAGGGATGAGCCGAAAAACTCCGATGAAAGGGGTGCCCTGAGGGATTCATTGAGCTCACTGGGCCAAGCTTTTAACGGTACGGGCTTACAAGTAGCATCAAAAGATTTTGCCGAAAAATTTCCATTGAACGATTTAAGAAGACCATTGAATATTGTAGATAATTATTTAGGGTTCGAATTGAATTTTCCATATATGCCGAAGTTTTGGAACTTAGATCTTGAAACTTCACCACGTTTCAATCATGAAGACAACCGAATGGTTTTTCGCATGGGCGATGTGTATTTAATGGCCGCTGAATGTGAAAATGAAGTCAATGGTCCGGGCAACGCCTACCAATATATTCACGCGATTCGACAGCGCGCCTATGAAACCCAAGCAGAATGGGAACTTGTTGGTCTTAGTCAACAAGAGTTTAGAGAAGCTATTTATGATGAGCGCAAGTGGGAATTGGCCGCTGAAGCACATAGAAGATATGATTTGATTCGTTGGGGAATTCTTTTGGATGTTGTTCAAAATCTAGAATATCGCTTCTGGGAACCCAATGTTAATATTAGACCCTATCATGTATTGTTACCGATTCCGTTACGAGAATTGGAGCAGAACCCGGCATTACTCGAATCGGATCCGACGAATAACGGATATCGTTAGGGCTACAGTATAGTTTTTTGAGTTAGTTCATAGTCTGGGACGGAGAAACATTCTCCGTCCCATTTTTTATCTATTTCCGCAAGCAAATTATCAAACAGGAGGCATTAATAAAAAAGAAATTATCTTGTACCGGTCTTAGTAACGTTCCTTTTGGATTTCCTTAATATTTATAGAGACATTCCTTCGCAATGGAGAAAAGTCGATATTCGTAGCGATAATCCGCAATAAAGTGCAATACATGGTACAGATTAACTACAGTTTAGGCTTGGATTTTGGTTCCGACTCCGTTCGGGCCCTTTTGGTCAATATCGGTTCAGGTGAGGAAGTGGCCACTGCAGTCCATTATTATGAGCGGTGGAAGGCCGGAAAATACTGTGAGCCGTCAAAGAACCAATTTCGTCAACATCCATTGGATTATATCGAAGGTATAGAAAGAACCATCAAAGAAATTATCGGCCAGGTAGGCCCTGAAATTGCCAGTAACATTGTCGGTATAGGCGTCGATACCACGGGATCGACTCCAGTGGCGGTAGATGCGGCCGGAACTCCATTGGCGCTTCTCGATGAATTTAAAGAAAACCCAAACGCGATGTTCGTGCTATGGAAAGACCATACCGGCATCAAAGAGGCCGATGAAATCAATGCACTCTGTCGAAAATGGGATATTGACTATTCAAAGTATGAAGGCGGAATCTATTCTTCGGAATGGTTTTGGTCGAAAATCCTACACGTTTCGAGACAGGATGCCGCAGTACATAAAGCGGCCCATTCTTGGGTAGAGCATTGTGATTGGGTGCCTTTTTTGTTGACTGGCGGTACCGATGTCAACGAGATGAAACGCAGTCGCTGCGCGGCCGGCCATAAAGCCTTGTGGCACGAATCGTTTGGCGGTTTGCCGCCCAACGATTTTTTTACCGCCTTGGATCCCCTTCTTGACGGATTAAGAGACCGTCTCTTTGATACAACTTATACTTCCGATGTTCCCGCTGGGAATTTGAGTGCGGAATGGGCAGAGCGTTTGAACCTTCCTGAATCCGTAGTCGTTTCTGTCGGTGCTTTCGATGCCCACATGGGAGCGGTCGGTGCGGCTACCGAACCCTATTTCTTGACCAAGATTATGGGCACCTCGACATGCGATGTCTTGGTAGCGCCTATCGAGGGAGAAGAAAAACTGGTCAAGGGCATCTGCGGACAAGTAGACGGTTCCGTCATTCCCGGAATGCTAGGTTTAGAGGCCGGTCAGTCGGCCTTTGGCGATATTTATGCATGGTACCAGAGACTTTTGGCCTGGCCTATCAATCAATTGATAGGTATGTCAAAATTAATCGATACTGAGACCAAGGAAAAATTGATCGAAGAGGCCCTGCAAAAATTAATTCCTGAACTCAGTAAAGCCGCTGCTCAAGAACCCATCGGGGCGTCCGGCGAATTGGTCTTGGATTGGATGAACGGCCGGCGTACTCCAGATGCGAACCAAAACCTCAAAGGGGTGATTGCGGGCATCAACTTGGGAAGCGATTCCCCGAAGATTTTCCGAGCGCTGGTAGAGGCTTCCTGTTTTGGAGCTAAGAAAATCGTAGATCGGTTTTTATCCGAGGGTATTCCCATTAAAGGTGTAATCGCCTTGGGCGGGGTCGCTAAAAAATCCCCTTTTATCATGCAGATGATGGCCGATGTACTTGCAATGCCCATTCGGGTTGTCGCATCTAAACAGGCTTGTGCCTTGGGTGCAGCTATCTTTGGGGCGGTCGCCGCAGATAGTTACAAAGACGTTCCCGAAGCTATGGAAAGAATGGGTAGCCCTGCAGAAGTCACTTATGAACCAATACTTCAGCACGTGGCGATGTATGAAAAAATATATCAAAAGTACAGTGAACTTTGTGAGACCATGGAGGCGCACATTATGAACTCAAAACGGGTTCTATGAATCAAATCAAGAAAAATGGGCGAGTATAATACGTTAAAAGAAGAGGCCTATGAGGCGAATATGCAACTTCCCGAACTCGGCTTGGTGCTTTTTACTTTTGGTAACGCGAGTGCCGTAGACCGTTCAGAGGGGGTATTTGCTATAAAACCTAGTGGTGTTCCCTATAGCAAGTTGAAAGTAGCTGACATGGTTATTTGTGATTATGATGCCAATGTAGTGGAGGGCAAGATGCGGCCTTCTTCCGATACCAAGACCCACGCTGTGCTATACAAAGAATGGGATAAGGTCGGGGGAGTGGTGCACACACATTCTACGTATGGTACGGCTTGGGCGCAGGCCATCGAGGATATTCCTATTTTCGGAACGACACATGCAGACCATTTGACTTCGAATATTCCCTGCGCTCCTCCGATGAAAGATGAATACATTAAAGGAGATTATGAACACATGACAGGCTATCAGATTATCGATTGTCTTAAGGAAAGAGGTCTGGATTATGAAGAAGTCGAAATGATACTGGTCGGTAACCATGCCCCTTTTACTTGGGGCAAAAGCGTTTCGAAGGCAGTATATAATAGTGCGGTCTGTGAAGAGGTAGCAAAGATGGCCTACTTGACCTTGCAGATAAACCCAAGTGCCAAAATCTTGAAAGAGGCCCTAAAAAAGAAACATTTCGAGCGCAAACATGGTGGTAATGCCTATTACGGTCAAGAATAAAAACTCAAAACGAGTTTACAATTAAGTAATCAAATATACAAACGGATGAAGGGATTAGATGCATTCGACTGGGTCGTCATCGCCGCATATTTTGCGGTACTGCTCGGTGTGGCCTGGTGGGTTATCATGCAAAAACAAAAGAATACCGAAGACTATTTTTTGGCCGGAAGAAACATCGGATGGTTTATGGTAGGTGCTTCCATTTTCGCATCGAATATCGGTTCTGAACACGTGGTCGGGCTCGCCGGTAATGGGGCGGGCGATAAAATGCCCCTATTGATTTACGAACTGCATGCCTGGATCGTGCTGATGCTGGGCTGGGTGTTTTTACCTTTTTATGCCCGTAGCGGGGTGTTCACCATGCCCGAGTTTCTCGAAAAACGCTTCGATGCCCGTTCGCGCTGGGTGCTTTCGGTGGTCTCGTTGATTGCCTATATCTTGACCAAGGTCTCTGTGACCATCTATGCCGGTGGGGTAGTGGTCTCCGCATTATTGGGTATTCCCTTTTGGATCGGGGCCGTCGCTACGGTAGTGCTTACCGGCCTCTACACGGTTTTAGGGGGAATGCGGGCCGTGGTCTATACCGAAACCATTCAAGCAGTTGTACTTGTTTTAGGCGCGGGAATTCTAACCTTTTTAGGGCTTGATGCCGTGGGCGGATGGGGCGAACTAAGGGAAACCGTTGGGGCCGATTATTTTAATATGTGGCGCCCCAATTCCGATCCTGATTATCCTTGGTTGCCACTGTTCATCACAAGTACGGTTGTTGGTATCTGGTATTGGTGTACGGATCAGGTCATCGTACAACGCGTGCTAACAGCGAAAAACATTAAAGAGGGAAGGCGCGGAAGTATTTTCGGTGCCCTTTTAAAATTGATGCCCGTATTTCTGTTCTTGATTCCGGGTGTGATTGCGTTGGGACTGAAAATGCAGGGGAAATTGGATTGGGACAGTCCCGATGAGGCTTTTCCGGTTCTGATGAGCAACCTGATGCCTTCGGGTTTGAGAGGGCTTGTAGCCGCCGGTTTACTGGCCGCGTTGATGAGCTCCTTGGCTTCTGTTTTCAACTCGTGCTCTACGCTGTTCACCTTGGATATCTATAAAAAACTGAAGCCCGAAAAACCGGAAGAAGAACTGGTGAAGACCGGTCGAATTGCCACTTTTTTCGTGGTAGGCCTCGGTTTGTTGTGGATTCCGATTATTACCACCTTGTCAGATGGGCTGTACGAGTACTTACAGAACGTACAGGCCTATATTTCACCTCCGATAGCGGCCGTATTTCTTTTGGGCATCTTTTATAAGCGGATCAATGCCAATGGTGCCATCGCTACTTTGATAGGAGGCTTTATTATCGGCTTTTCGAAACTTACATTGGAAATCGTGAAGTCAAGTTTTGCAGAGGGTACTTTTCTTTTCAATATTGCCAATATCAATTGGTTGGTTTTCGGAGCGTATTTCTTCGCCATGTGTATAGCGATTGCCATAATCGTGAGCATGTTCTATCCCGCACCTTCACAGACCCAATTGGCCGGTCTGACCTTCGGTACGGTCACCGCGGAGCAAAAGGCCGAAAACAAGAACAGCTACACTATTTGGGATATCATTGCATCGGTTGGCGTTGTTCTTATCGTTGTCTATATCATGATTTCCTTTAGCACTTTAAGCTTATAAAATGTTGCTATGATCGATTTAAGTGCACATGAAGTTTGGTTCGTAACGGGCAGCCAACACTTGTATGGTTCTGAGACCTTGGAACAGGTTGCAAGGCATTCCGAGGAAATCGCTAGAAGCTATGATAGCGAGGCTACAACACCTGTCAAGATTATTTTTAAGCCAACGGTCAAGACTGCTGACGAAATCCTTGCACTTTGTAAAGGGGCCAACAAAGCGGATAACTGTGTCGGATTAATACTCTGGATGCATACCTTCTCCCCCGCAAAAATGTGGATAGCCGGGCTTAGCGCTTTACAAAAGCCCTTTTTACATCTGCATACCCAATACAATCGCGACATTCCTTGGGGCACAATCGATATGGATTTTATGAACCTGAACCAATCGGCTCACGGGGGGCGTGAGTTTGGGTTTCTGGCTTCCCGTATGCAGATAAATCGAAAAGTAGTAGTTGGCCACTGGCAAAACGAAAGAGTAAAACGCAAAGTAGGCAACTGGTGCCGCGTTGCCAGTGCAGTAGCCGATTCGAAGAAAATGAAGGTAGCGCGTTTTGGCGACAATATGAGGCAGGTCGCGGTTACGGAAGGCAATAAGGTTTCGGCACAGTTGAAATTTGGTTATGAGGTCAATGGCTATGGAGTCGGTGATCTGGTAAAATATATCGAGACTATTTCTGACGCGGAGGTCGATACGCTTATCCAAGAATATGAAGATACCTATGCGCTGGCGGCACAGCTAAAATCAGCGGGTTCAATGCGATTGTCTCTAAGGGATGCGGCTAAAATAGAATTAGGGCTGCGCTCATTTTTAAAGGAAGGCGGTTTTTCGGCGTTCACGAATACTTTTGAAGATTTGCACGGTATGAAACAGCTACCTGGCATAGCCACCCAACGTTTGATGGCCGATGGTTTTGGTTTTGGGGCTGAAGGCGACTGGAAAACAGCCGCTTTGGTACGTTCTATGAAAGTGATGGGTACGGGTCTCGAGGGAGGTAACAGTTTTATGGAAGACTACACCTATCATTTCGAGCCACACAATTCGGCTTGTTTAGGTTCGCACATGCTAGAGATATGCCCCTCGATTGCAAAAGGTGATGTGTCGTGTGAAATTCATCCTTTAGGCATAGGAGGTAAAGAAGACCCGGTCCGTTTGGTCTTTAATGCAAAGGCAGGAAAAGCGTTGAACGCTTCCATTGTCGATATGGGTAACCGTTTTAGAATGTTGGTGAACACGGTCGAAGCAATCGATATAGAAAACGATATGCCGAATCTGCCCGTAGCCCGTGTACTTTGGAAACCGGACCCCGACCTGCCAACTGCTGCCGAGGCGTGGATTCTTGCAGGTGGCGCACACCATACTTGCTACAGTCAAAATGTTTCTGCCGAATCGCTACAGGATTTTGCCGAAATGATGGATATCGAATTCCTCTTGATCGATAAAAAAACGGATGTCTATCGTTTTAAGCAAGAACTGCGCTGGAATAATTTAACAAATTCGCTCAAAATCAATTAAATATTAAACTTCAAGATTTATAAATAAATTCTTACTTTTAACGTAGCTAACAACTACCCGAAATTGACATCGATAATCAGTTGCAACTTCCGGAGGCGGAAAAATCACTAAATAAATGTCCGTTAAAAGTACCGAACCACAAACAATCGCTACTCCGGTTGCCAAATCTCAAAAAAAGGTAACCACTTCACAAGACTTCCGAATAGTAGCCATTGGTGCCAGTGCCGGTGGCTTGGAGGCATTAAAGGAATTTTTCAACAACGTTCCGCCTGACTGCGGTCACAGTTTTGTTATTATCCAACACTTAAGCCCTGATTATAAGTCGTTGATGGCCGAATTACTGGCAAAGAATACGATTTTGCCCATCTATGAAATAAAGAATAATATGACCGTTGAAAAAGGTTGTATTTATTTGATTCCTCCCAAAAAAAATATGACCATCTTGAACGGTAAGTTAAGATTGGTCAATAAGCCGAAAGGTCAAGATCTCAATTTACCTATCGATATTTTCTTTCGCTCGCTTGCCCAAGAATATCGTGAAAAATCGATTTGTATCATACTTAGTGGCACCGGTAGTGATGGTACCAGTGGGGCAAGGGCCGTAAAAGAAGTAGGCGGTATGGTCATGGTTCAAGAGCCTGGTCAGGCCAAGTTCGACGGTATGCCCAGAAGTGCATTGAACACGGGCCTTGTTGATTATACCCTTCCTGTAGAACAGTTGCCCGCAGAGCTAATTCATTTTATCGAACACCCAAATGTTATCGGCTCTACCGAAAGCCAGATGGCGGAAGACGAAACAACGATCAATCGTATTCTTCACCAAATACGCAATGTTACCCAACTCGATTTTCATCACTATAAAAGACCGACCCTTGTACGCCGTATTGCCAGACGTATCAGCGTCAACAAACTGCACAATCAAAAAGAGTACCTTGATTTTCTTTTTGAGAATTCGTCAGAAGTGCATATTCTGGCTCGTGAATTTTTAATCGGGGTGACTAAATTTTTTAGGGATTCACAGCCTTGGGAAACTTTGGCCGCAGATTTGATTCCCGAGAGAATCAGGGAAAAAGATAATGGCCAAGTTTTTAAGGTTTGGTGTGTGGGTTCAAGTACTGGTGAAGAAGCCTACAGTATGGCCATACTGATATCCGAAGAACTGGAAAGACAAGGCAAAAGGCTTGATGTAAAGATTTTTGCCACTGATCTTTCAAATAATCATTTGGATATAGGCAGCAAAGGTATTTATCCTGAAAGTATTATTGCAGATGTGTCGCAAGAGCGATTGAAAAAATACTTCATGCGCCAAGGCGATGAATATCAGGTAGTCGAATCCCTTAGAAGAATGGTGATCTTTAGTCAGCACAACATTCTAAGGGATCCCCCTTTCAACAAAATGGATATTGCGGTCTGCCGTAACCTTTTGATATATATGCAGCCCCAGGCACAGAAGAAAATAATCGGGCTTTTGCACTATTCGTTGAACCTGAACGGTATTCTTTTTCTGGGAAGCAGCGAAACCTTGGGCGACTATAAAAGCGTAATGCAAGAGGTGCACCGAAAAGGTAAACTGTTCAAAAACGTCAAACCTGCACGTTCTTTGGGCATGGAACCCTTGAATTATCCTGATATTCAAAAGTTGCCATCTACGAAATCGCCGGCAAAACTAAAGGCCAATATCGAGGGGAAAATGGCCGACATCATGAACGAAACGGTGGCCGAAGAATTGGGTATGGCCGCCGTGTATATCGATGAGGGCTATAATATTCTCCATGCGGTCGGTGAATTCAAAAAGTTCATCGAACTACCAAAAAAGGGCTTCAGCACCAATTTACTCGATATGCTGCCCAGCGGTGTTTCCATTACCTTGGGCACGGCCGTTCGAAAAGCATTAAAATCAAAGGAACGTGTGCTTTGCAAGTCAATGCGATTGAACAAGCCCGATGAAGCTATGGTGGTCGATTTGTTGGTCAATCCGTTCGAAATAAATACAAGAACCCATGCAATAGGCTGTCTCTTGCTACTAATGCCCCAAAAAGACCATGAGGGGCAGGCGAAGGTCGTCAAAGATCTGGGTGGCCTCAAGGGAGAGCGTATCAGCGAGTTGGAAGACGAACTGAAACAGGCCAGGGAAGACCTGAACCTGGTGGTACAGGAGGTCGAGACCAGTAATGAAGAGTTACAAGCTACAAATGAAGAACTGCTCGCAGCCAACGAAGAACTACAAAGTACGAATGAAGAGTTGCAGAGCGTAAATGAAGAACTGCATACGGTCAACTCTGAACTGCAACAAAAGATAGAAGATCTTGCTTCGCTGAATTCAGATATGGACAACCTTCTGAAGAGTACCGAAATAGGTACTATATTTTTGGATCGAGAAATGCGCATTCGTAAGTTTACACCTGCTGTCAGCGAACATTTTAATCTTCGGGATACCGATATTGGCCGACCTATACAACACTTTGCCAGCAGTTTCGGAACGGATAAAAGTACCTTCGAAAGGTTGCAAGGGGTGTTGGACACGGGCGTGGCATCACAACGAGAACTACAGTCTGAAAATGGCGATTGGTTCTTGAAACGTATTACACCTTATTATGATGGTAAAAACAGTATCGATGGTGTTGTACTAAGCTTCGTCGATATCAATGATATTAAAAAATCGGAGGCCTTAATTCGTAAAAGCGAGCATGAGTTTCGCGCACTTTATGATAATGCGCCCGATATGTTCGCTAGTTTCGATCCCAAGGGCCAACTTATCAATTGCAACGAACGCTTTATCCAAAATTTAGGGTACTCAGATAAGACCGAGGTAATCGGCATGCATCTATCTGAACTGTACATGGAAAAAGATGTCGAATTGGCGGCGGAACGTCACGCAAATTTCAAGGAGACCGGTAAAATGGTCAACGTTGAGCGTGAGCTTAAGCGAAAGGATGATTCGTGCATTACGGTCGCCGTGAACGCAGAAATGCTCTACGATAACAATGGTAGGGAGATGTATTCCTTATGCTCGTTACGCGATATTTCAGATATCAAGGAGGTCGAGAAAATGTACCGTGAAAAAAATATGGCCTTCGAACAGTTGTTGGAAGGTACCATGGCCGGTCATTGGGACTGGATGATTCAGGAAGGCACAGAATACCTAAGCCCCAGTTTCAAGGCCATGTTCGGGTATGAAGACGATGAAATGGAAAATTCGCCAGAGGCATGGCAAAAGATTATACATCCCGATGATTTGGCAGGCGTGTACGAAGTATTCAACAAGCATGTCGAAAGTAAAGGAGAGGTTCCGTACGATAATCAGGTTCGGTATTACCATAAAGACGGTAGTATTGTATGGGTTTATTGCCGGGGCAAGGTAATCGAATGGGACGAAGAAGGAAATGCAGTACGAATGGTAGGATGCCATGTCGATATTACGCCCCTAAAACACATTGAGGAAGAATTGTATAGAAGCAATAGAGAGTTGGAACAATTTGCCTACGTAGCAAGCCACGACCTGCAAGAACCATTGAACACAATAACCGATTTTGTCAATCTATTCGAGAAAGAATATAAGGGCAAACTCGATAAAGACGCCGACCAGTATCTTGAGTTCATCATGCAGGCTGCAAATCGAATGCGCAGTTTGGTCAAAGGGGTACTGAGCTACTCTCGAATAGGCAAAGGCAAGGAGATTGAGAAAGTAGATTGTAACCTGATCATAAAAGAAGTACAGCAAGACCTGAGCAAGCGCATTAAAGACACCGAAACGGTTTTTAAAGTAGGCGAGTTGCCTTTTGTTATGGGGTACAGTACGGAGCTGCATTCGTTGTTTCTGAACCTTATTTCCAATAGCATCAAATTCAGGCGGGAAGATTGCTGTCCCGAAATTCATATTTCGGTCGAAGAAGAAGAGCATCATTATAAGTTTACTATTCAGGATAACGGAATCGGCATCGGAGAAAAGAACAAAGACCGAATTTTCGATATTTTCCAGAGACTTAATAATATGGATAGTTACGAAGGTACCGGTATTGGTCTAGCTCAATGTAAGAAAATAGTTGAACTGCACGGTGGGCGAATATGGGTAGACGCCATACTTGGCCAAGGCAGTACCTTTTATTTTACCTTAAAGAAATAACCCCCGATGCAAAAGAAACTGAATACCGTTTTACTCTTAGATGACAACCGTGCTACAAATTTCATTCATAAAAAGTTTTTTGCCGAAGTAGACTGTGCCGATAGGGTTCTTGACTTTCAAAGCGGTAAAAATGCTTTGGTATATATCGCCCAAGAAGGTACGCCACAGCCCGAATTGATTTTTATCGATATCAATATGCCGATTATGAGTGCCTGGGAATTTCTAGAAGAATTCGAAAATATAGAAGGCATAGATCCCACGAAAACTGTAATCGTGCTATTGTCTACCTCGCTGAGTCCAAAGGATAAAAAAATGTCTAGCGAGATATCCCTGATAAAAGAAGTGCTTATAAAACCGCTCTCAACGGAAGCTATTCGCGGCGTATTACAGAAGTATTTCTGATCTTTATTTTTATGCCTTAATATCCTTTACCACAAGTAGGATAATTTTTACAACAATATTTCATCTTTTCACAACAATTCGTAAACAAGTTATACGATAATTCCCATAAATTGTAAGAAAAAACGACAATGACTGCAAACCAACCTACGAAAGCGAACCAAACTGACTGGTTAAGACAATTACCTTCTTCAATTGCCTTATTGGATAAGAAATTTCATCTGGTCGATGCATCCGAAAATTGGTACCATAAACTGGGTCTTGCCTCTGATGATACGCTTGGTAAGGATATTTTCGAGATATTGCCCAGATTTTCTGAAGATTGGAAAACAAAACTTCGATATGCACTCGACGGCCTTAAAGAAATTCAGATAATAGATAAAATAGTAACGGACAAGGGCGCGACCAAGGATTATATCTGGTACCTCAACCCGTGGCAAGATCGTTCTGGTAAAATCGTAGGCGTCGTTTTGAACGTAAAGGATGTTACGCAGACCAAAGAATTACAGTTTGAGTTGGCTCGAACGAAGAACCTTCTGAAGCAAAAGGCCAAACTGGCCAAAATCGGAAGTTGGGAATATGACGTAGAAAAAGGCGAGGTCTTTTTATCGCCAGACGTTAGAGACATTTTTAAAGTGAAAAATGGGTCTCAAATATCTATGGAAGATGCCATTAATTTTTACGAAAAAGGGCACTCTCGAGACCGTATCGAACAAGTGATAGGCAATGCACTGAAAAGCGGCCTGCCTTGGGACGAAAACTTACAGTTGGTCTCAAGAAATAACGAGATTACATGGGTAAATACCATTGGTAGGCCAAAATTCAAGAATGGAAAGTGTGCCCGTATAATAGGTACAGTACAAGATATTACCGATAAGACCGAAAACCTTCAAGTGCCTTCGAGTGCCTCTAATAGTTACGAGCATACCGATTATTTTATGATGGCACCGACAGCAATGGCCGTCACCAACTTTGCAACGGGCGAGATTTTAGAGGTGAATGACGCAATGACCGAATTGACGGGGTACGAAAAAGAAGAGCTCGTTGGTAAGACCTATCAAGGCTTTCAGGTTTTCACGAAATCAAGCAGTAAATCTTCAACCATACAGCAGCTCAGAAAAAAAGGGAGATACGATTCCTTTGATCTTGAAACTATCGATAAAAAAGGTAAAAAATTGAAGTTGCGCATAAAGGGAAATCTTCTGCTCGACTCTCAAGACGAACAATGTGTAATCTCTACAATTGAAGATGTTTCATACGAGTTGAATAAAACCGAAAACTTGCGAATGCAGCTTCATGATGCCAATGAGAATATCGAAAAATTAGTGAACTTCAATCATATGGTTTCCCATAATCTAAAGGGGCATGCCACTAATTTTTCACTTTTACTCGGTTTTTTGGAGAACGAAGAAAATGAAGGGGAGCGAAAAAAATTGGTTTCCATATTAAAACACGGTACAGACAATTTGGCTCAAACTATCAAAGGCCTACGTGAAATCGTAACCATTCGCAATAACTATAATATGAAGCGTGAACCGCTCGTATTGAATGATTTTATTTATCGGGGCGAACGGAGTCTGGCAGGTTTACTCAAACAAGAACAGGCTAAAATTATTAATGAGATAGATGATTCTTTAGAGATAAAAGCGATTCCAGTGTATCTAGAAAGCATTATTACGAATTGTATTTCGAATGCGATACGATTTCGAAAACCCAATAAAAATCCTTTATTGATATTCAGTGCCAAGGTCGAAAAAGAGTACACGATTTTGTCAATAGAAGACAACGGTATAGGAATGGACCTAGAGAAACATGGAGAAAAATTGTTTGGACTATATGAAACTCTAGGCAATCAAAATGAAACAAGGGGTATGGGCCTCTACCTAACAAAGTATCAGGTCGAATTGATGAAAGGCAAAATAGAGGTGCAAAGCAAAGAAGGAGAAGGAACGACCTTTAACATATTTTTTCCGAATAGATAATGATGCCTCAATACATACATTGCCAGACGGCAATCGAACTTAACCTCTGGTATGTTTAGAGCCATCATTAATCCCCCGCAACTTCGAAGTTCTTAGAGTTGTCGAAGTAAAAAACCGAGACTGTAGGTCTCGGTTTTTTTATTTCATGCCCATAATTCTAGTCTAACACAACTAAATCATCGGACTAATCAATTCTTAACGATTACGCACGGAGTGGCATAATTTTTTTTATTCGTTTATTTACTTACACTGATTAAAACCGCCTCACAACTTTTCAAATCAGAATTTAAAATAATATTTTCCGATGTGGTACCATCGCTTATTTCTATGGATACCGTATTTGGGGGCGCTTTTCCGAGATTATGGGCGTATAGAAAAAGGTCGTTCTTCTTGTTCTGGTCCAATTTGAGCGCGATGTTCTTTTTACGATAGGTCAAATTGTGCTTTGCGATAATCGTCTCCCCGTTGAGGTATATGGAAACGATGTCACCGTCTTGTCGGCCATGGTCCCAAATACTGATGTTGATTTCATCGTTGTCGAAAACCAGTTCTTTTATGTAAGAGATTTTTCTTCCTTCAAAAACCATTCTGTCGGAAACCTCTGTTTTCTGCCTTTGCACAGCGTTGTCATTGCTATTGGCAAGGGTACTTTTTGCCTTTCGCGCATCACTGGCGGCATTACGTATCGAAAAAAAAGGAGTGGCGAATTTTGCAATGGAATATTTGTTATCGGGAAAAAGTTCGATTCCCACGACCTGATACGTATCGCCAGACCCAATGTTCTTCGCCAATTGGATACCATCTGCGGTAAAGGTATTCTCAAAAGATCCAAGTTCTTGCACGACCATTTCGTCACGGGCCAAAAAGAACCGTATTGATTTTTCTGCCCCGATATTCTCGGTTTTCCATTCGATTTTAGCGGGTTCTGAAATCGTCCAGGCCGAAGTAGCATTCGGATATGTAATCTCAAGCACTGATTTATTGGTACTTTGTTCCACAGTTTCGGCTGGGCAAAATGTATTTTCTATGCTCACAGATAGCCGTGAAAAAGCAAGCGGCGCAGCGCCCCGCATAAATAGGCATAAGCACAAAAAAACCGATAGAAAACAAATGCTTCTCATTTTTTGGATTGGCTTGGTAATGAGTTCAATACAGCATTAATAACGAAAATTAGTCCAAAATGTTGGATTGGGTCCGATTATTTACATAGCCAGGTATTAACTTTCTTCTTGGCAGCTGCTCAATCACTTCTTCAGGCCGTTTTGAGATGACTACTATTGGGTATTGGTTTACGCGGTAAAAATATGCATATCAATCACATTAATCATACTGGGCAGGCTGAACCCTTTATTGAGAATCCATTTGTCTTCATGAAAAAGCATTGGCTCTTTTATCCAACCTTCCCATTATCCGTTTATTACTATCAATATCTCATGAAATAGGAGTTTTGCGAAAAGGATAAATTTGTAGTTTTAGCGATATTACGAAGACCTCAAAAAGGTTCATAGTTCGGGCTTAGTTTACTTATCAGGATATATGCGCAAAGAATTACTTTTGGAATGCCAAACTCGGATTTCGCCTCATATCCATCGAACACCGATACTCACTTCGCGATTGATCGATGCCTTGGCAGAAACGGAAATTCTTTTTAAATGCGAGAATTTTCAAAAGGCAGGTGCCTACAAAATTAGGGGAGCCACTAATGCCATACTGCAGTTGGACCAAAAAGAGAGAGAGCGGGGAGTGGTCACCCATTCTTCAGGGAATTTTGCGCAGGCACTTTCGCTAGCTGCCACAAATATGGGGATTCAGGCATCTATCGTTATGCCCAGAACTGCTCCCGAAGTGAAAAAGAGTGCAGTTATTGAATATGGTGGAAAGATTATCGAATGCGCTCCAACCCTCGAGGCACGTAAAGAAACCGCTGAAAAAATCGAGCAAGAAACAGGGGCCGTGTTTATACACCCCTCGAACGACAGCAATGTAATTATAGGCCAAGGAACTGCCTGCATGGAACTTCTTGAAGACCATGCCGACCTAAACGCTATAATCGCCCCCGTGGGTGGCGGAGGTCTTATTGCGGGCACTTCATTGTCTGCTTCTTATTTCGGCAAGAACTGCAAGGTCTTCGGTGGTGAGCCCTTTGCAGTTGATGATGCCTACCGTTCGTTACAAAGCGGCAAAATCGAATCGAACGAGACCACGGATACCATAGCTGATGGACTCAAGACCCAACTGGGCGATAAAAGTTTTCCGATCATTCAAAAACATGTGGACAGCATCATCCGGGTAACCGAAAAAGAAATTTTGGAGGCGATGCGATTGGTCTGGGAACGTATGAAAATCATTATCGAACCTTCAAGTGCCGTGGCATTGGCGGCGGTACTTCGCGAAAAGGAAAAGTTTAAAAATGAAAAAGTCGGAATCATTATTTCAGGGGGTAATATCGATGTTAAGAGCCTTTCCTTTTAAATGACTAACCTTTTTTGCATTTAGGCCCTGTTAAAACTAAACGGAAAAAGGGCAAAAAAGTCGTTTTCAGACTTAGTGTTGATAGGCCTTAATCAAAACCCCAACTGTATCCTACTACATGAAAAATATTCCCTCTCATCGGGAGAGGGCTAGGGAGAGGACTTTTCGATATACCGTATATGGATTTTTTTTGGCGTATTAAAACCGTTGCGATAAAAAACGTATTTTTAAAAAAAGAACCGAAACACTATGCAATCAAGAAGAAATTTTTTGGAAAAAATGACCGTTTCAGCCGTTGGCCTTTCGGTTTTGAATCATCCGGCACAGCTTTTTGCGGCTTCGAAAGAACCGTATGAAGGTCCGGTACTAAAAGTTGCCCTCATGGGTTTGGGAAGTTATGCTAATCGTGTTGCTAAAGCTATGCAAGACTGCAAGAGGGCCAAGATAACAGGGCTTATCAGCGGTACGCCATCAAAGCTCGTCGATTGGGGGGCTAAGTACGGGGTGCCAGAAAAGAGCCGCTACAATTATGACAATTTCGACGCGATAAAAGATAATCCCGATATCGATGCCGTTTACGTAATCACTCCCAACGGATTGCATAAAGACCAATCGATCCGCGTGGCCAAGGCGGGCAAACATGTTATTTGTGAAAAACCTATGGGCATTAATGCCGAAGAGGGGCAAGCTATGGTAGATGCCTGTAAGGCCGCCAATGTAAAGCTGCTGATCGGCTACCGCATGCACTATGAACCGAAAACCAAGGCCGTGATTCAAATGCGGAAAGATGGTGAATTCGGTAAAATCAAGTTCTTTCAGGGCCAATCGGGTTTTACGATCGGTGACCCTACCCAATGGCGATTGGATAAAAAACTGGCCGGTGGCGGTGCCATGATGGATATCGGTATCTACTCCATCAATGGCGCACGATATATGGTAGGCGAAGAACCCATTTGGGTAACGGCACAGGAGACCAAGACCGATCCCGTGAAATTCAAGGAAGGTGTCGACGAGACCATACAGTTTCAGATGGGCTTCCCGAGCGGAGTAGTGGCGAATTGTCTTTCGACCTACAACATGAGCAATCTAGACCGTTTTTACATGACCGGAGATAAAGGTTGGGTAGAAATGCAACCATCGACCGGCTATGGCCCAATCGAAGGCCGTACTCATAATGGAAAACTTACCCAACCACATATTACCCATCAGACCTTACAAATGGACGGTATGGCCGAACTCATTTTTGAGGGGAAACAACCCATTGTCCCTTTGGATGGGGAAGAGGGCGTAAAGGACATGAAGGTTATCGATGCAATTTTTGAAGCTGTTAAAACAGGTGGAAAAGTTGAGATAAAGATGTAAAATGTATGGCTGACCTTCGAGCTTGTTTTGAAATCTTACCTGTCACGGACTGGATTAGAATTCGGTGCTTGTAATTTAGATTTAGTACTCCATCAGTTCGATTTTTCGAAAATCAATGGGATGGCTATTCGATTGTAATGAAATATAGCCGCCTTTTACCGCGGTTTCTCCATCTTTCATTAAGGTTTTGGCCGTCTCGTTCTCAGGGTCGTACTCGGGATTGGCATAGCTAATGATTTTTTCGCCGTTTACATAATGAGTAATTTGCCCATCTTTAATATCGAGTTCCAAGGTAACCCATTGGTCACCGTGAAAAGTTCGCTTCACAATAGGCTGTATACAATTCGTTGCATTCTTTTCCCTGTCGATTTCAAAAAAAATGCCATAGGCACATGCGGCCCCAACGGGCCGGTCATCGGTACCGTTTCCACCGTGCAGATTATATTCAAGACAGATTGGAAAAGCTTGGTTCAATTTCTGTGTTTCAGGGGGTTGGCCATGAAATTGAATACCGCTGTCGCGATAGCCCCACTTAGGTGCACCCGGCGCGGTTTCCCCTACAAATCGATATTCCGCCCTCAAGCGGTAATCCGACAGCTTTTTGTTATAATATAGCGTACCGAAGCGGTCGTTTAAATCGTCACCATATCCATCATAGCGAATACTCAGAATACCATCTTCAACCCGGAAGGTATTCCCGAAGTTTTCACCCAGGGGATAACTGGTTATTTTCATGGTCCATCCTTCCAAATTTTCCCCATTGAAAATAGAGACCCATTTTTCTTTTGGCCCATTTTCAGCGGAAACGATTTGAGATTCCTGTTTTGCCTTTTTTTTATCCTCACAGTTGATAGTCAATATCAGTAAGGGAAGTAGCAAAAGAAATTTGTATTTATTCGAATACATCACGGGCCGTTTTGAAGAATATGCTAAAAATACACATAAACCGGTAGAAAAGGTAAACGGGTACCTGTAGTAGCGGTAGGCTGAAAATTAAATCAATTTCTTCTCTACGGCGGTCTTGACCAAAGATGCCGCATTTGAGACTTCCAATTTCTGCATTAGGTTACGCCGATGTGTCTCAACGGTCAGCGGGCTGATGAAAAGCTCTTCCGCAATTGTATTGGTCGTTTTTCCTTCGGCAATCAATCGTAAAATAAGGGTTTTCCTGCGGGTGAGTTTAGGTAAATCTTTACTTTCTTGGGTAACCGAGTCGGCCAATATTTTCTGTACTTCACTACCAAAATAGAAATTGTCTTGATGTGCCTGAGATATGACATTGACCAATTCATCTGCTGTCGCGTTCTTTAAAAGATAGCCTTTCACTCCATTTTTAATCATCTGGTTAATGATACTGGGTTCGCTATAAGTACTCAGGCCAAGTATCTTTATTGTCGCCCTTTTTTCAAGAATCAACTTGACCATTTCTACGCCATTGATATCTGGTAGGTTGACATCCAATAGAATAACGTCTACGGATTCTTTTTCAAGAAATTCCAGAGTATCCTTTCCGTTCGTGAAAAAAGTTTTTACCGATACCCGTTCGTCATCGCTCAGTAAAGTCTTTAGACCCTCAATGACCATCGGGTGGTCGTCGACAATTAAAACATGTATCGGTTTATGCTGCATTTACATTAATGTGTACGTTTACGGTAGTGCCTTCGTTCCGTTCTGTATGAAAGTCAAGATTGCCCTTTAGATAGGCAACCCTAGTGCGCAGGTTCGAAAGCCCCATACCATCTGAATTCTCTTTTTCCAGAACATCTTGTGAAAGTCCGATTCCGTTATCTTCGACCGTAATATCCACTACATTCCCCTCTCGCATATATTGTACGAGAATTTCTGATGCCTTTGCATGTTTTTTGGCATTGTTGATGAGTTCTCGAATGACCCGGTACATCGTTATTTGTTGGTTGAGGTCGATACCCTTTTCAGATCCGTAGAATTGCGGGGTCACTTAGGTATCATTGCCCGTCATACTACTGCAATAGTCCTTTAGGGCGGACTGTAGACCGAATTTGACCAAGGTTTCGGGCATCATGTTACGGGCGATGTTACGAAGTTCGTTTAGCGAATCGTCAAGATCTTTCATCACCTTTCGCAATTGTTTTTTAGGATATTCTTTCGGTTCGTCCTTATCCAACTTAGAAAGGTTCAAACTGATGCCCGAAAGTCTTCCGCCAAGGCCATCGTGCAAATCGATGGCCAGGCGCTTACGCTCTTTTTCCTGACCTTCGATCATGGCCGAAAATATCTTGTTTTGCTGCTCCTGTTTCAAAAGCTGTACCTCGGCTTCTTGAATCAATTCTTTTTTTCTTGCCTTTCTGAGTTTTTGCCAGTAAGCGTAAAAGGCTATGAAGAGAGTCAAGGCCAATACGCTGGCAAGACCGGCCAAAAGATAGGCCTGCGACTTTTTTTCTTCGTTCTTTACCTGAAGCTCCAAAATCTGCTTTTCTTTTTCGGCGGTTTCGTATTTTAGGTTCAGCTCTTCAAGCTTCGCTACGGTTTCAAAGGTCTCCAGACTATCGTACATATCGGTCGCTATTTTCATATCGCCATAGGCTTTTTTATAATCTCCATGGGCGGCAAGATATTCTGTACGTTTATAAAGGCCTTGAAACTGACTTGTACCACTTTGTATCGCTTTTGCATTGTCAATGTACTTGGAGATGTAATCCGTGGCATTTTCAAAATCGGCCATGACTTCATAGGCCCTTGCGTAGCGTTACATAACAAGACCGTATTGAACGGAATTATTGTCATTTTGAACAAACACGGCAATGGAATCAAGTGCTTTCAAGGCTTCATCGGGCTGTTTGGCACGTAAGAAATATTGGCTCTGTTGAAGACCGAGGTTGAAAGTGTCGAAAATATTGGGATACTTTTTGAAAAGGATTTCCGCTTGACTTAATGTGTTTTTCATCTGATCAAGTGAATCCAAACCCTCATAGGCCAGCGCCAATTGTATAACGTTGAAGGTCGTCTCAGGGGGATTTTCAAGTGCCGAATAGATAGTACGTCCCTGTATAAGATTATGATACGCCTCTGCGTGATTGGCAAGGTTAAGTTGTTTGACCCCAAGATTGGTATAGATATTCGCTAAAAAAATACTGTCCCCCAGTTTTTTAACAACGGGTATCGTCTGTTCGGTAAAGCGGGGTTCTTTCTGATGCTTTCCGACATAACCGAAAGTGAGTCCAAGGTTATAGGTTCCGGTCGCCCAAAGTTTCATGATCGATTCTGAAGAATCTTCCTTTACAAGTCTATCGGCCAATACTTTTCCCTTTTCCAGATATGCTATGGCTTGCTGTGGATCAATATACAAGAGTGCCCTGCCCAACGTAAAATTGGTATTTGCCATTCCCTCTGGGTAATTGTTTTTTTATTCGCTTCCAGGGCCTCGAAAGCCAGGTCGAAGGTCTTTGTAGGGTCTATACCGTCATACGCCTGGGACAGTAAGCATAGGACATCAATTTTTTGCTTCCTGACCTCAGCCCCTTGTTGTTCTTTCTCAAGGTCCCTGATACTTTCAAGGATTTGTTGAAGGCTGTCCCTATACTTTTCACTTCCCGTCTGAGCAAGCGCGAGCAATGGAAGCAACAGTACACCTAAAATGAAAACTTTACGCATTTGGGTCGGTAGTTTATCGTCTTTGACAACGCCAATATACTATATCTACACGGTTCTATAAATACCTTACAATCAATATACTGGAAAACCAGTAGAAAAAAATACAACGAACGGGGTATTTCAAAAACAAGGGCTTTCAAATACCTTGCTACTAGTAAATGACTACAAATTTTGAAACACTAATTCTTAAAATGAAATTATGAAAAAGACTGTAAAAGTATTCTTGGTTACCGCCATTGGTTTGTTGAGTTATTCAATGTACGCGCAGTTCGGAGTGTCCGGCAGTTTAGGTGCATCGGACCTCGCGGTCAGAGATAATAATAACATCGGAACCATCTATGCCGACTTCAGCTTTCAAGTAGGTGGTTCGTTCGAGGCAGAACTGGGCGATATGGTCTCGTTGGTACCTGGACTACGGTTTACCTACAATTCCGTCAGAGATCTTGATTTGGATAAAATCAAGGTCATTTATTTGACCGTTCCGTTTGATGTAAAAGTCTACTTCGTCGATTTTGGCGGAACAAGACTATATGCACTTGGCGGCACCTATTTTGGTTACCTGCTGTCGGCAAAATTCAACTCGACCCGCTTAACAATCGGAAATACCAATAACGATGATGTTAGACCATTGGATGGTGGCTTAAGAGTCGGTGCTGGAGTACAATTGTTCGACGCCCTCAATTTAGATTGTGCGGTTGATATAGGTATAGTCAACATCGATGGTGGAGAACATATAAATGGCTACAGAGAATTGAACCGCGCCTTTAGGTTAACGGCAACGTATCAATTTGGTAGACTATGAATGGGCGGATGCATAAACTCGATATATTATGCCCTAATATTTGATTGCGTTGGAATCAATATCGGTCTCAACACCGAATTGAAAGCGCTTTGCCTAAAGATAAAATAGAGAACCATTAACTGCAAAGTCGAGCGGTACCCAATTCAGATGCTATCGTATTTTAGTTTGGGTACTTCTCCCGCTTCGTGTTGGCATAATGTATAGTTGAATTTGATGGTCAAAACAAAGCAAAATCACTAGCATTCATAAAAGGGTTTGTGAAAGAAACCTTTCAGATGTATTTAACTAAAGTGTAGTAAAGATTTATCTAAAGAGCCTAAAGTTTTTAAGTAAGGTATGGGTCGTTTGTAACAAAGATGTTTTTAGAACTGTTTGCCTCGACAGAAACTAGGTATGAATTATAGCAAATGCAACCAAAAGTGTTTCAGTTTGAGTTGGTTTGGTTGAAAGGGCCCTGTAGCAATATAGGGTCCTTTTTCTTTTTATTCAAACTAAAAAGAGCCCTGTCTTTCGACAAAGCTCTTTTACGAGAACACTATATGAAAATGAAAAAATTTACTCTTGGTTAATTATTATATAACAAACATATCAAGTGTTCGCTTCTTCACAAATTTTTCGATGTGTACGCAATAAAACTTGTGGTGTAGCAAGGGAAAATTGTTTTCTATTTAAAAATGGAAATCAATTGTTTGCCTACGGGATAGTACAGGATGCCTTGCCACTGAAAATATCCTTAATTTAGAAGGATGGAAGATTTTAACTGGATATTCCAATTCTTGGGAAGGCTCCATACCTTGACCGTACATTTTCCGGTCGGTCTTTTGGTGGTAGGGCTCTTTTTGGAGCTATTTACCATCGGAAAGAAACGCCAAAATTTAAGGCCTGGTATCCATTGTATAATTTATCTTGGAGCCTTGTTTGCCGTACTTGCGGCCTTATTGGGTTGGTTGTTACGAACCTATGAAGATTATTCGGGCGATCTGGTAGATTTCCATCAGAATATGGGCATTGCCACGGCTATACTGGGCAGTATAACGGCAGTATTACTTTGGTATACCAACCAAGGAAAGCTGGCGAATTACCTGCCCTATCGTTCCGGTCTTGCGGTTACGGTCGTTCTTCTTACGGTAGCAGGGCACTTAGGGGCTAGCCTCACCCATGGCGAAGATTATTTGACTAGTGTGCTACCCGGAAATCAAAAAGCCTATGACGATAGTGAGGCCGTAGCACTTTTGGCAAAATTGAAACCGCTTGATTCGTTATCCGAATTGCAGCAAGATGAATTGAACTTGGGGGTACGGGCGATTTTTGCGCACAATTGTTACCAGTGCCATGGAGAGAATAAAAAGAAAGGTGAATTGGTTCTTGAAAACAAGAAAGGCGTTTTTAAAGGGGGCGAATCGGGGCCGGTCATCATGGTTGGAAACGCGAAGGAAAGCGAGCTCTATAAAAGAATTACGCTTCCTCCCGATGCCGATGGGGTAATGCCCAAAAAAGGAAAAACGCTTAAGAAACACGAGGTTTCTTTGATCAAGATGTGGATTGATAAAGGTGCCCACTGGTCGGATAAGGCCCTTAAGATTTTTCCGGAGGCGGAGTTGGCCCTTGCCAAACCGCAATTACCCGAATCGAGCGACGAGCCACATCCTGTCGATAAATTGATTGATAGTTATTTTGATAAACAGGGAGTAGATTGGTCAGAAATCGTGGAAGATCGGATTTTTATTCGGAGGGCCTATATGGATATCATTGGGTTGCTTCCCGAGCCTGAAGCTATCGCAGAATTTAGAAAGGATACAAGCTCTGATAAAAGGGAAAAACTCATAGACACTTTGTTGAAAGACGACCATAACTATACCCAACACTGGTTAAGTTTTTGGAACGACCTATTACGAAACGATTATAGCGGTACGGGATTTATCACAGGCGGTCGAAAGCAGATTACCGATTGGCTATATAATTCATTGTTGGACAACAAACCCTATGATTTGATGGTTCAGGAACTCGTCGACCCCATCGATGGATCAGAAGGTTTTATAAAGGGTATTCAGTGGCGGGGCGTCGTCAATGCCAGTCAGCGTACCGAAATGCAGGCCGCGCAGAATATCGGGCAATCCCTAATGGGCGTAAACGTAAAATGCGCCTCATGCCACAATAGTTTTGTAAGCAATCTAACCTTGGAACAGTCCTATGGTTTTGCTTCTATTTTCGCCGATTCCGTATTGGAGCTGAACCGATGCGACAAACCCCTGGGCAAAATGGCGACCGTGAATTTCCTCTATCCCGAATTGGGTAATGTTGAAGCTGAGAGTGTCAAGGAGCGTTTGGCAAAACTCTCCGAGGTGATGGTCAAGCCTGAAAACGGCAGGTTGTACCGAACGATTACCAATCGTTTTTGGGAACGCCTGATGGGCAGGGGCCTTATCGAACCCCTTGACGAAATGGACAATACCCCTTGGGATGCCGACCTACTCGATTGGTTGGCCGCCGATTTCATCGAGAATGGACATGACCTAAAACACTTGATTCGGCGTATTATGACGTCGAAGGCCTACCAATTACCTACAGAAAAATATGAAAGACAAAAGGAGCTAAAATCAGACTATGTTTTTGAAGGGCCAACTTTACGACGTTTGAGTGCCGAACAATTTTCGGATGCGGTCAGTCAGATTATTGCACCGATGTATCGTGCCTTGGCCTATGACCCTTCCCGGAGTTCGCTATCGTCGAAGCGAATTTGGCATCGTGAACTGAAGTTTGATCGCGATGTGCTTCCCGATCCGGGAAAGCGGTATTTCAGGCATCAGTTTTCGTTGCCGAGAAAAGAAATCCGATCGGCAGAAACTTTGATTTCCGTAGACCATTCCTATACATTGTTTATAAACGGTAAAGAAGTTTCTTCGGGCACTGATTGGAGGTTGACGGACAAGATTGATGTCGGCAATCTGCTTTCCAAAGGAAAAAACCTTATTGCGATAGAAGGCGAAAATGAGGGTGCTATAGCAAACCCCGCAGGAATCCTCTTTGCCTTAAATGTCACTTTTGCCGATGGAAGTACTGAGCTTATACAATCCGATAAAACTTGGAAAAGTACCGCAGAAAGACCCGATGACGGCTGGACCGAGCTTGGATATAACGATATCGCTTGGGTTGATGTTCGTAATTTCGGCGATAAACATTGGGATCAGCTGGTCGATTTTTCTTTTGAAGCAGACCATCCGCAATTCGCCCGGGCAAGTTTGGTACGCCAACATGAATTCCTAAAATCACTGGGCCGCCCTAGCCGTGAGAACGTAACAACAAAAAGAGATGACCAGGCGACGTTACTGCAAGCACTCGAATTGACCAATGGTGCATATTTCAACGGCGTTTTGGCCGAAGGGGCCGATGCATGGATTGCAAAATATTCCGACGAAGGTCAAATGGTAGAAACACTCTATCAAAAAGCATTGGGCAGAAAACCGACCGAAAAAGAAAGTCAAGTTGCCTTGAACACGCTACAAAACGCTGTTCCTCAAGAGGCTTTGCAAGATATTTTTTGGTCAACGGTACTGCTGCCCGAATTTCAATTTATATATTAGAGAAGATGGATTTCGAAAAGCATACAGCAAACCCACGAAGGGATTTTATCAAGAAAATGACTGCGGCAAGTTTGGCCGCATCGACTACCACGATTCCGATGGCTTCTTTTTTAAGTTCGTGTTCAAGACCCCTTCCTGAGATAGCTTCTACCGCCGATACCGTTATATTACTTTGGATGGCGGGTGGCATGGCCCATACCGAAACCTTTGATCCAAAAGCCTATGTGCCCTTTGAAAAAGGGGTGGAGAGTAAACGTGTGTTGAGTACGTTTCCGAAAAAACCGACCGTGGTCGATGGCCTTGAATTTTCAGAAGGCTTGCAGTCCATCGGAAGCGTAATGGACAAAGGAGCTATTATCCGCTCCTACAAATCCGCAGATTTGGGTCATATTTTGCATACGAGGCATCAATACCATTGGCATACTTGTTATGAACCGCCACAATCGGTACAGGCGCCCCATATCGGCGCATGGATCGCCAAGGAACTAGGCCCCATAAGTCCTGTAATTCCCCCGTTTATTGCTATGGGACAACGATTTACCGTCGGTGAGGCCGAAGAATTGAAAGCATTTCATTCCGCTGGCTTTTTGGGTACGGAGTTCGGCCCTTTTCTTATTCCCGATCCTTCGAGTGGTCTGGAGAGTGTAAGACCTCCGAAGGGTATGTCGCTGAAAAGATTCGAGGCTCGATACAGATTATACAAAGAGCTGGCCGATAAGAGTAAGGTCATGGAAGGGGGCAGCGATTACCAACGCGAATCGCTGATGCGCTCGATGGAGCAATCGTATCGTTTATTGAATTCCCCGGAAGCGAAGGTTTTTGACCTCTCGGAAGAGCCAAAGGAGACCTATGACACCTATAATACAGGTCGTTTCGGTCTTGGCTGTCTTATGGCCAAACGTTTGGCAATGAACGGGGCGCGATTCATCAGTGTTTCGACCGAATATGAGCCTTTCTTAGGGTGGGATACCCACGAAAATGGGCATACCCGCTTGGTAAAGATGAAAGAATTGATTGATAGACCGATAGCACAGCTAGTAAAAGACCTTGATAAAACCGGCCATTTAGACAGAACCCTGATTATTTTGGCTAGCGAGTTCAGTCGTGACGCCATAATGGAAGGCCGGCCCGGTAAAAAAGTAAAAGACCAGGTCAATCAGCCCGACGTTATCGAAGACGAAAAATTCTACGGAATGCACCGCCATTTTACCGATGGAAGCTCTATCTTGCTATGGGGAGGCGGTATCGAAAAAGGCTTGGTCTATGGAAAAACGGCCGACGAGAGACCCTGCTCGTCTATAGAGAATCCCGTAGTCATCGATCAGGTACATCAATCGATTTATCATGCTTTGGGCATGCATCCCGAAACCCAATATACCATTGAGGGGAGGCCGTTTTACACGACTCCCGATGGGCATGGTAAACCGATACTGGACTTGTTCGGTAAGCAATACCCAAAAGAAAATGCAGAGACTGCTGTGAGTACTTAGAGATTCCTTGAGAGATGATGAGATATTTTTACATGCTACTGATTGTAATTGTCTGCTCTTGTAACGGCCCTACAAAAAACGAGATTAGTTTTAATCGAGATGTTCGGCCAATTCTGAACGATAAGTGTCTGCGTTGCCATGGTGGCGTAAAGGCGAACGGAGAGTTCAGTATGTTGTTCGAGGAGGATGCCTTTGGCAAAACCAGGTCTGGAAAAGCGGCTATTGTTCGTGGCGATTACAAAGGCAGTGAACTTTTCAAGCGGATAACTCATAAAGATTTGGAACTGCGTATGCCCTTGGATGCCGACCCGCTTACCCAAGAAGAAATCGATATTATTTCCCAATGGATTGATCAGGGCGCTAAATGGGAAAAACATTGGGCTTACATTCCTCCAAAAGAAAATATTGAACCGCCGGAAATCGACAGTGCGGTTTGGGTAAAAAACGGTATTGACAACTTTGTTTACAAGCGAATGCGGGAAAATGATTTGTCTCCTTCCAAGAAAGCCGACAAGGCTACCTTAATGCGAAGATTATATCTAGATCTTACTGGATTACCTCCCACAATTGAAGAAATTGACGCTTTCATGGAGGATGATTCCGTGGATGCCTATGAAAAGTTAGTAGAGCGATTACTTGCTTCTCCGCACTTCGGGGAACGTTGGGCAACTTTGTGGATGGACCTTGCCCGCTACGCCGACTCGAAAGGTTACGAAAAAGATACCAATCGCGAAATTTGGAAGTATCGCGACTGGCTGGTCGAGGCATTCAATAAAGATATGCCGTACGACCAATTTTCCATAGAACAATTGGCAGGTGACCTATTACCAAATCCTACGGAGGCGCAATTGATTGCCACCGCTTTTCACCGCAATACATTGGCAAATGACGAAGGCGGTACCGATAATGAAGAGTTTCGGGTAGTTTCCGTTTTGGATAGAGTCTCGACCACCTACGAAGTTTGGCAGGGTACAACAATGGCCTGTGTACAGTGCCATAGCCACCCCTACGACCCTTTTCGACATGAAGAGTTCTATGAATCGATGGCGTTTTTCAATAATTCCGAAGATCGCGATATCTATTTCGAGCAGCCTAAACTATTTACGTATTCTAACGAGGATAAAAAAAAGGTTGAAGATTTACTGACCTATGTTGAAAAGACGTTAAAACCGGAAGATCGATTACCACAACAATCATCAAACTTTTTACACGAAAGGAAAACGAATTTGTTAGACCATCTCGGTTATCGAAAGTTCGAAGCCGAGATGTTCGAAGATTCAAGTCCGTTTATAGAACTTACGGTCGGCCTAAGGTCCGTAGATCAAATTCAAGACAGTAGTTGGGTAAAATATAACAAGGTCGATTTGACAAAGGTTAAAAAAATGGGATTTGTTGTGGCCTCGAATTTGAGAGACGCCGGTCGAATAGTAATCTGTATCGATTCGCTAAACGGAAAAGAAATTGGGCAGCTATGCATCGGAAAGACAGGAAAGTGGAAATCTAACGCCGACGACAGCGGACTGAAAGAATTCAAAACTGACATCGTGTCTGTAGATGGGGAACACGAAATCTATTTGAAATTTTTCGTTGGCGATACTTACGCTCAAAACCTTTTTAACCTTGAGAAAATTATTTATTACGAGAAGAATCCGCGAATGGCGAGCTACGGTGCGGGTCTTGAAAACAAATTGGAGCAATTGTATGCTATCCCTGCAACGACTACCCCGATTATGCGGGAACTACCAAAAGAGAAGTCCCGCAAAACCCATGTTTTCGACAGGGGCAGTTGGCTGAATCTGGGAAATGAAGTCGAATCGGGTATTCCAAATATTTATGCGATTTCCAAGGATGAAGAACCAAAAAATCGCTTGGAGTTCGCTCGATGGATGGTAAGTGACCGTAATCCACTTTCGGCACGGGTAGCGGTCAATCGGTTTTGGGAACAGCTCTTCGGATTTGGACTGGTCGAGTCGATGGAAGAGTTCGGGTCACAGGGCGAAAAACCTACCCATCCTAAATTGTTAGATTGGTTGGCGGTACGTTTTATGAAACAATATGATTGGAGAATGAAACCCTTGATCCGCGAAATGGTGCTCTCCGCTACCTATCGGCAATCCTCGGAAACAACTCCTGAAAAGTTGGAAAAAGATGTACGCAACCAATGGCTGGCCCGAGGCCACCGCACCCGCCTGTCCGCAGAGCAGATACGAGATCAGGTATTGACCGTAAGCGGTCTTTTAAATCGAAAGATAGGTGGGCCTAGTGTAGCGAATCGCGATGTCGATGGAGGGTGGCGCGGTATTCCCGAATGGGTAGTTCAAGGTGATTCCGCCAAATACCGTCGGTCTATCTATACCCTTTGGAAAAGGGTTACTCCGCCCTCAGGTATGCTTACTTTTGATAGCTCGGATCGCTCGGTCTGCGTTTCCCGACGTATTCGAACCAATACCCCGCTGCAAGCCTTGAACTTGCTCAATGATGAAACCTTTTTTGAAGCATCGAACGCCCTTGCCGAAGAAATGCTGAAGAGCGATGCGCAACTTGAAAAGCAATTGGAATTCGGCTATAAAAAGGTGATGGGGCGACAAATCGAGAAAGAAAAGCTTAACTTGTTGGTGACCCTTTATAAAGATGCGCTAGGCCATTACCGTATTGAAAACAAAGTTGTTGCGCTTCCAACTTTCACAAAAGGTGATTCCGGTATAACAAAACATGAATTGGCAGCAATGGCCGTCGTAGCCAATGCCATGTTGAACTTAGATGAATTTATAGTCAAAGGATAGTTGAAAAGTTGGCAGTCGGCAGTTGCGGTTGGCAGTTCCCATAAGAAGACAATAGGTGGAGGGCAGTAGCAGGAAGTTGTATCGTAAGACTTGTAGAATGCAATAATTGATATCCTCAGCTTTAGTTTGAACTTGAACTTGAACTTGTATTTGAATTTATGAACATTTTAAACGAGGCACATTTCCGTCAAGGGCAGTATAACACCCGCAGGCATTTCATAAAAAAATGCATGTCGGGTATGGGTGCCTTGACCTTGAGTTCGATAATGGGCGGAAGCGATTTGCTCGCCAAGGGTTTGATGCCTAATGACGTACGAAATGGTATTCCCCATTTTGCGCCCAGGGCCAAACATGTAATTTATTTGCATATGGCCGGTGCGCCTTCGCAGTTCGAACTTTTTGATTATAAGCCCGAGCTCCATAAGATGGACGGACAGTCATGCCCACCCTCGCTGCTCGAGGGAAAAAGATTTGCCTTTATTAGGGGCGTGCCACAGATGTTGGGGCCTCAGATTAATTTCGAACAATATGGGGAGACCCGTAGCTGGGTGTCCGATAATCTACCCTATTTTTCGGAAGTGGTCGATGAGGTCGCTTTTCTCAGGGCGGTACATACCGACGAGTTCAATCATGCGCCGGCCCAGTTTTTTATGCACACGGGTTCACCCCGAACCGGAAGACCCAGTCTTGGTGGATGGGTTACTTACGGGTTGGGATCACCCAACGAAAACCTGCCCGGTTTTGTGGTCTTACTTTCCGCAGGAGGGCCCACGGGAGGAAAAAGGCTATGGGGCAGCGGTTTTTTACCAACGGTACATCAGGGCGTGCAGTGCCAAGCTACGGGTACGCCGGTGCTGAACCTCGACAATCCGAAGGGAATCGATAGTGAAATGCGAAAACGTTCGGTAGACATTATCAACAAAATCAATGAAATTGAATATCAAGAGACCCAGGATCCTGAAATTCTCACGAGAATAGCACAATACGAATTAGCTTTTAAAATGCAGACCTCGGTGCCGGAAGTGATGAACATTGACAGCGAGCCGACCTACATTCAAGAAATGTACGGGGTAACGCCCGGTGAGAATTCCTTCGCCAATAATTGCCTTTTGGCCCGACGATTGGTCGAGAACGGCGTTCGATTCGTGCAGCTATATGATAACGGTTGGGATATGCACGGTACCGGCCCCGGTAACGGAGTGGGCGAGGGCCTGAAAAGAAAGTGCAAACAGATCGATAAACCTATTGCCGCGCTTTTAAAGGATTTGAAACAAAGGGGCATGCTTGAGGATACTTTGGTCATTTGGGGCGGTGAATTTGGGCGTACCCCCATGATGGAAGCACGTACCGGTCAGAATTTCTTGGGCCGTGACCACCATAGCGATGCCTTTACCATGTGGATGGCAGGTGCCGGTATAAAAAGTGGTGTTAGCCATGGCGAAACCGATGAAATCGGATATTCTGGTATTCAGGGAAAAGTACATGTACACGATATTCAAGCTACCATTCTACATCAGTTGGGCCTGGACCATGAGCGGTTGACCTATCGCTTTCAAGGACGAGATTATAGATTGACCGACGTACACGGCCATGTAATAAAGGATATTTTAGGATAAACTACAGTTATCTACTTCGCATTTTCAAGATTGGTATTCAATACATGAATATACCTTTAGATTGAATGTGAATTACTTACGAATACAGCTATAAAATTCGTATATTCCTAAAAAATATTCCATTTTTTAAGGTTCCCCTCAAAAATCTCTTATTAATTTAATTTTTAACACGATTTCGTTATGGCTTCAAACAGAGGACTTGCTTACATTAAACCTGGCGTTGTAGAGGTGCAGAATATTGCGTTTCCGGAACTGGCCCTTGGTGACCGAAAATGTCATCATGGTGTAATTTTAAAAATTGTTTCTACCAACATTTGCGGTAGTGACCAGCACATGGTGCGCGGTCGGACTACGGCACCCGAAGGATTGATACTCGGGCACGAGATTACGGGAATGGTTTTGGAAAAGGGTCGTGATGTAGAATTTATGGAAGTGGGAGATTTGGTATCGGTACCCTTTAACATTGCCTGCGGAAGGTGTAGAAACTGTAAGGAACAGCAGACCGGTATTTGTCTTAACGTAAACGATGCCAGACCGGGCTCGGCCTATGGCTATGTCGATATGGGCGGATGGATTGGTGGACAGTCCGAATATGTCATGGTACCTTATGCGGACTTCAACCTACTGAAATTCCCAAATAAGGATCAGGCCTTGGAAAAAATTCGAGATTTGACCCTTCTATCCGATATTCTGCCAACAGGATATCATGGGGCCGTTACGGCAGGTGTAAAACCAGGAGCCATAGTCTACGTTGCAGGAGCCGGTCCGGTCGGGTTGGCCTGTGCCGCTTCGTGCCATTTACTGGGTGCGGCAGTGGTCATCGTGGGGGATATGATTCCCGAACGTTTAGCACAGGCAAGAAGCTTTGGTTGCGAAACCGTGGATCTCACAAAAGATGCTACTTTGGCAGAACAAATAGCCGAAATCGTTGGTGTTCCCGAAGTGGACTGCACTGTTGATTGTGTAGGATTCGAAGCAAGGGGGCACGGCCATGGAAGCGATACCGAGCAGCCCGCAACAGTTTTGAACGCGGCTATGGAAGTAACTCGCGCCGGTGGTGGAATCGGTATTCCAGGACTCTATGTAACCGGAGATCCGGGCGGCGTTGATGAAAATGCAAAAATTGGTAATTTGGGAATCCGCATCGGACTGGGTTGGGCAAAGTCACATCATTTTACCACGGGCCAATGCCCCGTGATGAAATACAACCGTAACTTGATGCAGGCTATTCTTTACGATAAGATTCAGATTGCCGATGCGGTGAATGTTCAGATTATTAGCCTCGATGAAGGACCTAAAGGTTATATGGATTTCGACCAAGGTGCCGCAAAAAAATATGTAATAGACCCGCATGGCATGGTTCCCGCTTAAATTGAAAAGCGTTAAGCGTTACAACTACTAATAGTAATCTTCATGGCGAAGATGGTTTTTGCCATGAAGATTTATTTATGTTTAATAGTCCGAAAATTGTACCTTCCTCATTCGTTTAACCAAAAAAACAGCTCACGAGAGCGCACTAAATATATTCCCGATGTCAACACAGAAAAGAGATAGAAGAAATTTTTTAAACACATCCGCTTTGGCCACTACTGGAATTATCATGGCTCCACATTTTGCTATCGGTAAATCAAGGCCAAAACTTAGTGAAAAAATCATAGGACAAGGTGATTTCCAATACCGCGTACATCAGGAATGGGGAAATTTAGATCCTTCCAAAACACCTGTCAACAATTGCCACGAAATGGTGATGGACTCAAAGGGGCGATTAATAATGGTCGGCGACGACACGCATAATAACATCTTGATTTACGATAAATCCGGAAAATTGTTAGACTCTTGGGGAATACGATATAAGGCCGGGCATGGTCTTTCACTATGGAACGATGGCGAAGCCGATTTCTTGTTTATCTGCGACACCAACGGCACTATGGTCAAGACGACTTTGGATGGAAGGGAATTGATGCTCATCGGGCATCCTTCCGAATATGGGGCCTATGAAAAAGAGGATGCGTTTAAGCCTACCGAAACTACAATTGGCCCTAACGGTGATATTTATATTGCCGATGGCTATGGCTCCCAATATGTACTTCAATTTACCAAAGAGGGCGAGTTTATTCGTAAAATCGGAAACGGGCGTGGTATCGAAAACGATCAGTTTCAAACCGCCCATGGGGTCTGTATCGATGACCGAGATACCTCAAATCCAACATTATTAGTCACTTCAAGGGCCAGTAATTGCTTTAAGCGGTTCACCCTAGATGGGAAATATTTGGAAACGATTTCGTTGCCCGGAGCATTTGTTTGCCGACCCGTAATCCATGGAAAAAATCTTTATGCCGGGGTATGCTGGTCTTCAGCAGTCGACTTTGACACCGATGTAAAAGGAAGTCACCCAAGCCAGAATAACCCCGGATCGGGTTTTGTTACCATTCTAGATGAAAATAATAAGGTCGTATCGAACCCTGGGGGGCAGGCACCAAAATACGCAAACGGCACCTTAGAAAAAATGCTCCAACAAGAGGAGGTCTTTAAACATTGTCACGACGTTTGTATCGATAACGATGAGAATATTTATGTCTGCCAATGGAACGCCGATAAGACCTATCCTGTAAAATTGGAAAGGGTGTAGCTGTTCAGTCAAGCGGCGGATAATATATTCTAGTGAGAGACGGGATTTTATACCTTTTAGATAGGACAGATTCCTGTTGTTCGCTACAACGGTCGCAGCTCTGAAAAGTAGGGAGTAAGGAAACTTTTTTCCGTCTACGCTCGTAGGCCGAACTTTTTATTTTGTAATTATTTTTCTTTTTTAATTGCCAAATCCAAAAGATTTGGAGGACTTGGCAAACACAATCAAATCAATGCGAATGGCACTTACCGCCCTATTTGCTATAGGTATTCTCTTTCATGGTTTTTTAGTCATAGATAATACCACCTTGAAAATCTTCTATTGTTATACTTCCATTATCGCATTTAATGCTTAGCGTTTCTCCAACACCTCTTTTGTGATTTCCAGTCATATATGTTTCAGAAACATTTGAAATAGTCCAATAGTATGATTGGTCTTCTTTTTTGTAAAGGAGTCTTAAGTATTCTGAGCCGCTAAATTCAGTTTTATGTCTATTTCTTCCAAAACCGTTTTTTTCGGCAATATCCATAGCCTTTTTATAATCAACTTTAAAGTTATAGGGTTTTTTGGGAATTCCGGTTTTCAATTTAATTTCAAAATTTGACTCTTTCTCGAATCCAATTTCTATTGGAGCTAATACTAATGTGTCATTTTCTACTATAAAATATCGGAATAAAAATTTTTCAGGAATAGATTTTCTTTGCTCCAAAAAGCTGCCTGAACTGGATGAACTAAACCATGCACTTCTTTGAATATTATATCGTATTTGGTTCTTAAAAAATAGCTCTCCGAACGTGTCAATTAATAAGCTATCTGACTTTATTTTGTATTTTTCAATTACACTTTCTAAATTCATTTTTTTTCCAACAATGACTTTTGAATTTGAATAATCTATTTCTGATATAATTTTTCCATTTTTATCATATTCAAACCATTTTCCAAAGTGCCAACCGTTTAGATATAGACCTTTCTCTTTTAAATTTCCATTCTCGTAAAATTCCGTATTGTATATCCAGACATTTACGGGGTTAGAAATTCTAAATTGTTTGAATGTTATTTTTGAGCGCACAAACGAATCTAATTCTGCATTAGGGTTGGATTGTATTTTGGTAATAATACTATCCGTAATAAAATCAATATCTCTTTTTACTTTTTGAGTTATTTTTTTAGGTTTAGGTATAATGGTTTTGTTCGTCTTTTCTTTTTTACAAGAAACAAGCGAGAATATTAAAAAAAAGTAGATTACGGTTTTCATTGGTTAAAAGTATGCACAACGGTTGGGCTAAAGTTCTTTGCTGTGATTCGTCCGAAGGACAAATCGGCCGAACATAAAGTTAGCTTTTTGCACGTGATTTCCGTTTAGGAAATCTGCAAGTGTTTTTACTTTTTCAGATACTGTTTAGCATCTCTTATATTCAATTCCGTTTCGTCAACGTCTTGTCCAGTTCGTTTTTCGTTAAAGACAGGTTCGTCAAGTCGGTCAAGTCCAATTAGTATTTGAAAAACTGCAATTCTATTTTCGTTTTCCAATTCCGTTCGCAACCACTTTTTATATTCCGCTATTAAATTCCGATTTCCGATTTTTGATAGGCTCCAATATCCACTAACTCGTTCGTCCTCGTTTTTATAAATTCCAGAGTTCAGTCCGTCTACTATTATTTTTTCCAATTCAGTCGGATTGTATTCGGTCAGTTTAGATTCCGCAATTATTCCTTTTTCAAATTCCGAATGAGAATTTCCGTTCTCCTTTTCAAAAATAAAAGCAACTTCTGTAAACTGTTCATTTGTTAATTTCATCACTGTTTTCAATTCGGCGTAAAGGTTTTCTCAAATAGTTCACAACAACGGTTGAGCTAAGCGTAGTGCGGAGGCAAGGAAACTTTTCGTTTCCGTCTGCGCACGAAGCTAAAGCTTATTGTTTAGTTTTATTTTTTCTTGTCCAAAGCTAAATCCATAAGATTTAGCGACATTATAAATATATACAGACCTTTCTATTTAGCTCTAAAGTCCGCATTACGTTTAGCATCTATGTAAGTAGTTTTTATTCCACAATTCTACTTATCCTGCTCTCTAAACTGTCCAATTTTGATATGCTGAAAGTATGCTTATAGGAATTCCATTCAGATTCAAAATCTTTATAGTATCGATTAACTAATTCGTCCAAATCTGAAGTTTGCAAATCTGTTAATTTCAATAGTCTTAGAGAATCAACTTCTTTTTCCATTCTCCTCCGATAAGTTTCCAGCAAGTCAAACTTTAATTGGGCAACTCTTAAATCGTTTCCATTTGTCGTGTCGGAAACTATCGATTCGGTCGGGGAGAAAGTCGTTTTGGAACGATACTGGATTGGTGGGTTAACATTGTAACGAGTGGAAAGTCCGACTTTTGCATAGATTTTAAACGCTTTCTCGTTTGGTTTATAAACGAAATCCTTCCATTGGAGTTTTCTGTTTTTACTCCAAACAATTTTATCCTCAAGAGTTTTGCGCTCCATTTCATCATATCGATTGGCATCACTTGTGTTTTGTTTACATTGTGACATCAAAAGCGATATTAAAATTCCAAATATTAAAATTTTTGAAGTTTTGATAATTTATTTTTTTTGGCAAATTACTTACAACGGTGTTGTGCAAAGTATTATTTCCCAGAGCTTGGAATTTTCCCGCTTTTCCATTCTTTCATTTGTAATTCGGAACCTGGGAAATAAGCAAGTTCTTCGGTCTGTACATCGAATATTCCAAATGCGAGAACTTGATATTTATCATCATTAAATTTACTTTCGAAATCAGATTTTTTTAAAGGAATGACATAGCCAACAATCTTAATTTCATTCCCTACTTTTTCAAATCCGCTGTTAATCATCGAAACAACCCAAATTTCTTCAGTACCAATTTTAATTTTGGAATATGGTGTATTCTTACTACTTGTTTCTACTTGAATTACTTTTCCTTTACAGGCAACGATTTCGTTTTTCCATTTCTTAATTTTCTTTAAATTATTCTGTTCGAAATTTGTAGGATAGGCTTGAGTATTATTTGTATTCGCTGGTTCAACAGAATTTTCAAGTTCTGCATCAATCAACTTTTTAACCTTCTCACAATTTTTGTTAAGAGATGGAATTACTCTTTCTTTAATCTTGTCAATTGCTCCTTGTTGAACTAAAATTTTCTGTTCATCTTTATCTATAATACTAAAAATCTGATTAAATTCTTTATCGTAGCATTTGTTGAATTCAGGTTTGATATCAGAATAAGAGTGCATATCATTATCCATACAATCGCAAATTTTGGTTGAGACCTTGTCTGTTATTGTTTCAATGCTTTGGCTAAAACCTATAAGGCTAATTGATAATGTGACTATGGTTAAAATTATTCTCATTGGTTTTTTATATTTTGCACAACGGTTTGTGTATGAAACGTAGCGTGTAAAAAGACACTAACTTTTCAGGTAAACACAGAGCCGAATTTTTATATTTTGTTTTTAATTTTTTTATTCTAAAAGCCAAATTTAAAAATTTGCCGGTCTTTGTATATTAGCGTAAACCCTTCGAATTGCATTATTAGCTATGTTTTATACACCTTGTTACAGGCAGTTTTTTTAGTAAGTTTCGTATTCATATCTGAAGATTTCTTTCTCTTCGTTGAATTCTTTTTTTACTAGTTCAACCCTGTCTGATTTGTCATATTTGTATGTGTATATTGTTTTTTTATCTCTTCTGAAATCCTCCTTAATTAGTTTAATTAATTGTCCTTTCGAATTATATTCAGAAGTCTCTGTTCGGGTTGGATTTCCCTTTTTGTCGTACAATTCCATTTTTAAAATGTTGTCTTTGTTATCAAAACTATCAACTCTGAATAAACGTTCTTCATTACTGGTATAGTGTTCTAATTTGTTGCCAATTTTGACTTCATCTAAATACCTTTTCTCATTAACTTTAGTACCATTTTTATCAAACTGGACTTTAGTAACATATTTTTTGTTGTCAAGATATTCATAACGATATTGAACATAAATTCGGTCATCCTGAAATCTTGTCTCCAGCAACCAATTCATTTCACTGTCCTTGACATATACGTTTTTCAAGATTATTTTACCCATACTATCATATTCTGAATATGTGCTAATGTTCTCTCCTTTCAAAAAAGTTTCTTTTCTAAAAAGCAAACTGTCTTTTATTTTATACATTAATTGAGCACCTTTTTCATATCTATAATAATATCCATACCTAAATGTGCCATCTGGGGAATATTTTTTGGTTTCAACCATACGGTTTTGCTCATTCCATTTATAGCTTGATTCTCTCACAGAATTATTTTCCATTCCGATTGTTCTTGTGAAATTTCCATTCTTATCAAATTCCATAGATGATGATAAAACCGTGTCACGAAAGAAAGTAACTTTCTTCAGATTATTTTCTTTAGCAAATTCAGTAGTTGATTTTCCAATGATAAGTTTATTAAAAGTCCGTTCAGGTTCGTGCTGAATTTGTCTTTGTCCAAATGTTACTTGGGAAACGAAAAGTATGATTATTAGAAGTCTGTTCATTGATTTGGTTAAATTGCCTGTAACAAACGAATATAATTAATAACTATTTTAGGGAGATATAATCAATGATTATATCCGACCTATGAATTTCACCCTGGGCTTATCGCGAGTACTTGTAGCGGTTTTGCGTCAAGAAAGGATAGTAATCGGGCCAAACTAAAAAGAGCTCTGTCTTTCGACAAAGCTCTTTTACGAGAACACTATATGAAAATGAAAAAATTTACTCTTGGTTAATTATTACATGGCAAACATACTATTGAACGCCCGATGGTACAATTTAATGATGTGAACCTATCAAAAACTGTTGTGACGAGAACGGTTTTTGTTGTGTAGTAATTCTTGTATTCTCCGAAGAATAATAATAGGAAGTGATTATTGAAAGGCGGGGTGGCCCGTAATATCCGCTCCGGTAATTAATAAATGTATGTCGTGCGTGCCTTCATAGGTAATTACACTTTCCAAATTCATCATATGCCGCATGATGCTATATTCACCGGTAATGCCCATACCGCCTAAAATCTGTCGTGCCTCACGGGCGATGTTGATGGCCATATCGACATTGTTGCGTTTGGCCATGGAGATTTGGGCCGTAGTCGCTTTTCCCTCGTTTTTTAATTGCCCCAATCGGAAAGCTAATAATTGGGCCTTTGTAATCTCGGTAATCATTTCGGCCAATTTTTTTTGCTGTAATTGAAAGGCGGCGATAGGCTTCCCGAACTGTTCCCGCTCCTTGGCGTAGCGTAGTGCCGTATCGTAACAATCCATTGCAGCACCGATGGCACCCCAAGAGATTCCGTAACGGGCGGAGTCCAAACAACCTAACGGCGCACCTAATCCCGATTTATTGGGTAGTAGATTTTCCTTGGGTACTTTGACGTTATCAAAGATAAGTTCACCCGTAGCGGAGGCGCGTAGCGACCATTTGTTGTGAGTTTCAGGCGTAGAAAAACCTTCCATGCCTCTTTCCACGATCAAGCCGTGAATGCGGCCTTCTTCGTTTTTTGCCCAAACGACGGCGATATCCGCAAAGGGGGAATTCGAAATCCACAATTTGGCTCCGTTTAAAAGATAGTGGTCGCCCATATCCTTGTATTTGGTTTCCATCCCACCAGGATTCGAACCGTGGTTCGGTTCCGTAAGTCCGAAGCAACCCATCAATTCTCCGGTTGCCAATTTGGGCAAATACTTTTTGCGCTGTTCTTCGGTTCCGTAGGTATAAATTGGGTACATCACCAGCGAAGATTGTACGGAAGCCGTAGAGCGCACACCGCTGTCGCCCCGTTCGATTTCTTGCATGATGAGTCCGTAACTGATTTGATCGAGTCCGGCTCCCCCATATTCCTCTGGAATATAAGGTCCGAAAGCTCCGATTTCTGCTAATCCGCTCAAAATCTGTTTTGGGAATTCCGCTTTTTGGGCATATGCTTCGATAATGGGCGATATATCGCGCTTTACCCATTGCCGAGCGGCATCACGTACCAATTTATGCTCATCGGAGAGCAGGTCGTCCAAATTATAGTAATCGGGTGCTTCAAAAAGATCGGGTTTCATCGAAAATTCAAATTTTTCATTCCTGCGAAGGCAGGAATCTTAGAACTATATATTGCTTTACTAAGAATGGAAAGGCTGAACAGTGTGTTCGTTTCAAAGGTAGTAATGATTCTTAACTTTTCAATCGGGTATTGTTACATTTTTAAATAAAAGTCTTGTGTCAATCGAATATAATCTTGGGTGTATTGATGCCGTTCCGTTTCAATAATGAGTTCGCTTACTACAGGTTCTATTTTATGAAGACTTAGTTCGAGCAAGCTGCGTTTGATTTCGGAAGATGGGTTACCCCTGACACGCGTAATTCGTTTAAGGAACAGACCTAGTTTCGCGGCTAGGCCCAAGAAATCTTTCTCTTCTTTAAAAGGGATAATGGTCGCAAAACATCCTTCATTTGATAACAGACGCGAGACGCCTTCCAAAAGTTCATCAAAAGGAAGGGAGCTGTTCTGCCGTGCGGTATCGCGGGAAATGTTTCCACTTGACACATCCTCGGTATAAAACGGCGGATTAGAAACTATTAAATCATAAGCTTCATCCATCTCATCAACAAATTCATCCAGACCGGCATGATAGCAAAAAAGCCGGTCGCCCCAATCGGAAGCTTCAAAGTTATTAACGCACTGTTCATAGGCGGCTTCTTCGATTTCTATGGCATCTATGGTCGTAGCACTACTTCGCTGAGCAAGCATCAAGGCAATCAGTCCGGTTCCGGCTCCAATATCAAGAATAGAATCGGGATTATTCTCCAAAGAAGCCCAAGCACCTAATAAAACCCCATCGGTCCCGACCTTCATGGCGCAACGGCTCTGGTCAATACTAAATCTTTTAAAGCTAAAAAGTTCTTCCAATTTCTTCGTTTCTTTAAGATTACTTTAGTATAATAATAGGGTATTTATCAATTTTTGAAAAAGAAAAAGTAAAATCAAACCTTTTTTAAAAAATCACGTATATACTCTTTGTACAATTAACATTTTAAATAAAAACTTGTAATTATGAAAATTAGATGGAATTTTTTATCGAACGCACTTCCTGTGCTGCTGAGTATCTTTTTCGTGATCGGATGCAGTAACGATGATAACGGTGTTACGCCCCCAGACCCCGAAATGGAGGAGCCCGAAATGGAGGAACCTGAGGAAGAAGAAGTAACGGAAACGGATTCCAAGACATATACGCTTGGAGCGGTTGCCGACCCTGATATCTCGGGTACGGCCAAGTTCATTACTTTCAGCAACGACTCTACGGTCATTGAACTGAAATTAGAGAACACTCCTGATGGCGGTATGCATCCTGCCCATGTTCATTTCAATACGGCAGCCGAGGGAGGTGATATCGCTCTCAATTTGACCACTGTAGATGGTGCAACTGGAGAAAGTTCCACGCATGTGACCGCTCTAGAAGACGGTACGGCTATTTCTTACGAAGAGCTTTTAGAATATGACGGGTATATTAATGTTCATTTAAGTGCTGATGATTTGGGTACCTTAGTTGCCCAAGGTGATATCGGGCAGAACGAACTTACCGGTGAATCAAAGGAATATGAACTTGGCGAAGTAGATGTTGAGAATATTGCAGGAACGGCTACTTTCTTTGAAAGAATCAACGGAGAAGCTTTGGCCGTTATTATGCTCGAAAATACGCCTGAGGGTGGAATGCACCCAGGTCACATCCATAAAAATACGGCAGCCGAAGGAGGTGATATCGCTTTCACGTTCAACCCAGTAGATGGTACCACTGGAATGAGTATGAGCAATGTTGCGGCCCTTGATGATGAAACTGCTTTCGGCTATTCCGATGTTCTGGAATATGATGGCTATATCAATATTCATTTAAGTGCTGAAGATTTAGGAACATTGGTAGCACAAGGCGATATTGGTCAAAATGAATTGACTGGCGAATCGAAAGTATACACACTCAATAGTGTGGATGTTGACGGTATCGAAGGCACTGCTACTTTTTCTGAAAGGGTCAACGGAGAAGCTCTTGCGGTCATCATGTTGAGCAATACCCCAGACGGTGGTATGCATCCAGGCCATATTCATGCCAATAGCGCTGCCGAGGGTGGAGATATTCTGTTTACTTTTAATCCGGTTATCGGTAGTACGGGACTAAGTATAACCAACTTAGCTGCGCTGGATGACGATACGGCTTTCGGCTACGCAGAAGTATTGACCGTCGATGGTTATATCAATATTCATTTGAGTGAAGAAGATTTAGGTACCTTGGTCGCCCAAGGAAATATTGGTAGTAATGAAGGTGAAGAAGGAGAGGAAGAGGCCATTAATTTTGATGTTACCAACGTTGATTTCCAAAACTATATTTTCAATTCCGATGATTTGGAAAATGCCGAAGATCCTGATTTGACCTTGACTAGGGGGCAGACCTATACGTTTACCGTAGATGCATCAGGTCACCCGTTTTTTATCAAATCGGTTCAGGGTAATACCAATGCCAATGCCTATAATTCGGGAGTGACGAATAATGGCACAGAAGACGGCACGGTTACCTTCGTGGTGCCGATGGAAGCTCCTGATACTTTATTCTATAACTGTCAATTTCATTCCGCGATGACCGGAACCTTGAATATTGTAGATTAATTGCTTACGGTTTGAATACAAATCTAGCCCGGCACAATGTGCCGGGTTTTTTATTGTTCTATTCGGTCCGTTTCTCAGCTCTCGGCGGCCTTCAAGTCGTAGGTTTCTATTCTTCAATCACTAATTTGGTAATGATGAAACCCCATTGCTGTTCCAAATGTCATGAGTTGTTTTCCAACTACCATCGGGTTGTCTTCGGAGAACGTTTAAGTACTTTGATGAGGAACTTGTTGATTTGTTTTTGCCGATCGGGGTAAGTTTTACGGTCGCTTCTCCCCGGCCAATTGCCATATCCCCAGAAACCGAAACCTCTTCATAGGAACTGTCCAATACGACTTCGAATTCGTCAAAGATGCTTTGGTAGTAGTCTCTTATCGCTTTTTGACCGCTTAGTGTGGTCTTATCGGGAGCCATTAAAACGGCGTCCGAAGTGAAATGTATGGCAATTCCCTGTGCGTTCTTTTGATTGAAAGCTTCGGCACGTGCCTTACTAACTGCGGTGATGGCTGCCTTGTCATCTTCAATGGTAGGCGCTTGACCAAATGCAGCGAATATGGGAACAATTAGGCAAAATGTTAAAATGATTTTTGGAGTCTTATACAATCCAAACATGGTAAAATACTTTTCCTTAAAAATAATGTTTATTGTGGATTTTGCTAGTCAAACCCGATTGCTTGCCCTCTTTTGAGACATTGGCAATCTATTTCTCGCTAGCTACAATACCAGCCTCTCTACTCTCACTTCCCTCCATATCCCTTAACGAATCCCCTAGACGTCCGCGCATGGTGTCGGCGAGTTTTTTGATTTTTTCCACTACTTCCGGGTTTTCCTTGGCTACATTGGTAGTCTCGCTTTCATCGGTCTCCAAATCGTAAAGCTCGATTTCCGCTAGATCTATCATTTTATAGTCACCGGGTAGGCCATCCTTGCCAGGCTCCTGTCCGTTCATGCTGCGATAACGGTGCGGAAAGTACAGTTTCCATTTTCCATAGCGGACCCCAAACAGTTCATTGACCCGATAATAAAAGAAATAGGCCTCTTGTGGACTTTCTTCGGATTGTCCCGTCAAGACTTTCCAAACACTTTTGCCATCAATGGTTTTTTCCGGAAGTTCGGCACCGGTAATTTCAGCTATCGTAGGAAGCATGTCAATAGCCATCACCGGAACGTCGATAACCTTTCCCGCTCCCAGTTTTTGCGGATATTTCGCGATAAAAGGTTCGCGTTGACCGCCTTCCCAAGCAGTGCCCTTGCCTTCGCGGTAAGGCAGCGCGCTACCGGCATGGTTACCGTAGGAAAGCCAAGGGCCGTTATCGGAAGTAAAAATGACCAGGGTGTTTTCCGTGAGCCCATTATTTTCCAACGCTTTTGTTATCTCACCTACTGACCAATCGATTTCCATTATAACATCGCCGTAAAGCCCACGATTCGATTTTCCTTTGAATTTATTCGATACGAATAGCGGTACGTGGGGTTGGGGATGGGGTACGTAGAGAAAGAACGGTTTTTCTTTGTTCCTTTTGATAAAATCGACACTGCGTTCAGTAATCTGCGTGGTCAGTAGCGTCTGATCGGTCAAGGTATCGATTACACTTTCGTTTTCATAAAGTGGCAATGGTCCAAAATCAAAAACGGGGCCTTGTTGTGGGTGCAACGGCCACATATCGTTGGAGTAGGGGATGCCGAACCATTCGTCGAAACCCTGTTTGGTAGGAAGAAAATCAGTATGATCGCCCAAATGCCATTTACCAAAAATAGCGGTCGCATACCCTTTTTGTTTCAACATTTCTGCGATTGTGGTTTCCGAAAGGTTTAGCCCTTTTTTACTGTCTGGCATAAAGGCGCCGTGTATACCCAATCGATTGGGGTAGCAGCCGGTCAGAATGCCCGCCCTCGACGCCGAGCAGACCGCTTGGGCCGAATAGTAGCTCGTTAGTTTAACACCGTCAGCGGCCATCTGGTCGAGGTTTGGCGTAGCAATGTCGTCGGCACCAAAAACTCCAACATCACGATAGCCTTGGTCATCGGTAAAGATGAGGACAATGTTGGGTGGTACCTGTTTCTCTTCTGTTTTTTCTGATTTTGATTTACAGGAAAGAAGAAAGGTGATTGCAGATAACAGTAAAATGTATTTCATGATGAATTTTGGTTTAGAGAAGTACCGCGAAACCAAAAATAAAGAAACCAATCTATTCTACGCTTTCCGAAATTGTCTATATTGGAATACTTTTTTTGACTTAGACACTTAATCAATAATGACAGCACCTTTAAAATTGGATAATATATAAATGTTTCATCTATCAATTCCTCCCCGGCCCTTCAGAAGTAGGGGAGGCCAGTCCCATCCCCTCCGGGGAGGGGATTTAGGGGAGGGGACTTCGATGGTTCAAAATGCTAATTATTATCTACATGTCTAAGTCAATACTTTTTTAACCGACATATATGAAAATGGATAAACTATCAAGACGTAAATTTTTAGGTACCACTGCAAAGGCAACTGCCGGCTTATCTTTAGCAGGTCCTTCTTTGTTTGGGGCACCTTCGATTATCAAATCGTGGAATAGGCCCGATTCTAAGATAAATGGCGTACAGATCGGCGTAATAACATACTCATTCAGAAGTATGAAAGATCAAAGTGCCGAAGCAATGCTCAAGTATGTTTTAGATAGTGGCATCAATGCTATAGAATTGATAGGCGATTCCGCCGAGACTTTTGCTGGAAGACCAGAAAACCCAATAAACATGGCCAATATGTGGGGGCTGTCTCGAAAAAAGCGAGATGGTACAATTTCAGAAAATGAAGAAAAAGAGCTTCAGGAAATGCAGTCCGCGCGTGATGCTTATGTGGAAAAGGTTTCCAATTGGCGAAAAACGGCCGATATAAAAAAATTCGCAAAGTTCAGAAAAATGTACAGCGATGCTGGGGTCAGTATTTATGCCTTCAAACCAAGAAACACTTTTGGCAAAGAAAACTCGGATGCCGATATTGATTGGGGTATGAAAGTAGGTAAGATTTTAGGAGCCAGCCATGTCACCGTAGAACACCCAAGTGATGATGCCCATACGTTACGATTAGGAGAATTTGCTAAGAAGAATGGAATCTACATAGGGTATCACGGTCATGAACAACAGACCCCGACCCTATGGGATACCGCTCTAAAGCAATCGGATTACAACGCTTTGAATCTTGATTTGGGGCACTACGTTGCTGCAGGAAACAAGGAGCCCTTGTCAATCATAAAGACTAAAAATGGGCGCATCAAAAGCATGCATTTGAAAGACAGACAGACTCCCGAAAACGAAAAGGGTAACCTCGCTTGGGGAAGGGGCGATACACCTATTTCAGAGGCTCTAAAATTAATGCGGGATAATAAATATCAATTTCCAGGTACGATAGAGTTGGAATATGATATCCCCGTAGGTTCCAATGCCGTTTTGGAAGTACAGAAATGTTTGGCGTATTGCGAAAAGGCTTTAAAATAGAATGCCCAAAACAAATCTACTTTAAGACAAGTACAGTTCGACTAATCCGTCGGGCGTGGCCACATGAACAATTTTTTTCTCCCGGTCTAGCCCCGTAAAGATTTCGTCGGTCATCGGAATCAAAATCTGCTTGCCGTCTTTTTCGACTTCAAAAATGGCTTGTGAGGTAGTATCGTTTACACCTGATATTGTTCCGATGTTTCCATGAATCGTATCCAGTACGGAGAATCCGATAATTTCGTGAAAGTAGAATTTGTCGCCTTCCAATTTCGGTAAAGAAGACAACGGCAAATAGAGTTGGTGCCGCATGATGCGATCGGCAGCAGCTTCATCTTTGACATCCTCAAAATCGATACGCAAGAGATTTGACTTATGAAGACGACACCTATCAATAAAAAATGGAACCAGATTACCGCCTTTCATAGCGATAAAAACCGATTCCATGTTTTCGTAGATTTCGGGCTCGTCGGTATCCAATTTAACGAGTACCTCACCCTTATAACTATATTTCGAAACGATTTTACCGAGGTAGAAACAATCTTCCTTTCGCATCGCTTCGGACTTGTTTATGCTTCCTCAGCTGGCTTTGGCTTGTCCTCATCTTTTTTCTCGAAGTCTTCGTCAGAAACAACTTCTTGAACACTAGGGGCCTCTTCTTTCGAATCGTCAGCTTTGATTTCTTCCTTTTCCACAACGGGAGCTACTGGAGTAGTATCCGCATTTGCAACATCGGGCTCAGGAACCTCTGGGGTTTCTACTACCTCTTCGACCGTCGCTTCAGCTTCGGGCGCTTTCTCGGCCTCCGCTTTGCTATCTTCGGTCGCTACTTCTTCACTCTGTTCAACAGCTGCCTCTGGCTCGGGTGCAGTTTCGGTAACCGCCTCTACTTCTTCCGAAGCATCTTCGCCTTCTGGTGTTTCGGGTAATTCTGCCTCAGCTGCTGCTTGTGCCCGTTTTTCGTTAACTTCTTTTTCGGCTTTTAGGGCCTCCGCTTTGGCTTTCTCCTTTTCTTTGTCAAGACCGCTCACTTTAGAAGCAATTTTTCCTTCTTTCTCCTCAAGCCATGCGCTAAATTTTTCTTCGACCTGTTCTTCGGTCAAGGCGCCTTTGCGGACACCTCCCCATAAATGATGCTTTAACATCACGCCTTTATACGATAAAATAGCTCTAGCCGTATCGGTAGGTTGTGCCCCGTTCTGCAGCCATTTTACCGATCCGTCAACATCTAAAGTAATGGTCGCGGGATTGGTGTTCGGATTGTAAGTACCTAATTTTTCTAGGAATTTTCCATCTCTTTTTGCACGGCTATCGGCAGCAACTACCCAATAGAAAGGTTTTCCTTTTTTACCGTGTCTCTGTAGTCTAATCTTTACTGGCATATCACATTAATTTGTGGGGTGCCCGACCCCTGTTATTAATTCTTTTGTCCTTTTAAAGGACGGCAAAGATACTTCATTTAATAATATACACAATAGGTTTCTAAAATTTCTATTCGCGCTCGGCCAATTGATCTTTTCCTTTTATCAGTTTAGAACGATGTTCGAGAATCAAATCGTTAATCTGAGTGATAATCTCAGGATGGTCTTCAACGATATCAAATTCTTCTGAAGGGTCTTCGCTGAGATTGTATAGAATAGGCGTGCTATGATCCTCGCGTTCCCCAAACTGCCCGTAGACCCCTTTGGTAATAAAATGTGCTTTAAAGTCGCCCAATCGAACGGCATAGAGTTCGTTTTCCCGATAATAGAAGATGCTTTTTCGCGGACTGGGTGCGCCAGTACGTAGGGTAGCGCTCAAATCGACTCCATCGACTACGCGGTCATCTGGTACGGGTACACCTGCCATTGTACTGAAGGTGGTGAAAAGGTCCATTGTTGACCCTAAATCACTGACCAATCCAGGTTTTATGAGTCCGGGTCCCCAAAAAATGCCGGGTTCGCGCATACCGCCTTCCCAAGTGCTACCTTTTCCTGCCCTTAGAAGTCCGGCACTGCCCCCGTGGGTCTTGAACGGCAGCCATGGACCATTATCAGAAGTGAATACTACGATTGTATTGTCAGCAAGCCCCTCTTCTTTTAAAGTGGCGATAATTTTGCCTACACCATCATCGATTTCTTCAAGAACGTCGCCGTACAGGCCTCGCTTGCTTTTACCCAAAAATTCTTTGGATGCAAAAAGCGGAATGTGGGGAAGGTTATGCGCCAAGTAAACGAAGAAAGGTTGATTCTTGTTCTTTTTGATAAATGAAATCGTCTCCTCGGCATATCGCCTTGTAATCGTATTTTGATCGGCAGGTCGTTCAATAATCTCCGTATTTCGTAGCAGGGGTACATTATAGTCTTCCGCTTTGATAGTCTCGGGCTTTTTTTCGGCTTCTTTTCTGTAATTCGTCTTGCCTACATGATCCATGTCATTGGAGTAAGGTATTCCGAAGTAGTAGTCAAAACCATTGTTGGTCGGCAGGTATTGTTCTCTATGGCCCAAGTGCCATTTTCCAACACATGCAGTGGCATATCCGACTGTTTTTAGCTGCTCGGCCAAGGTGATTTCGCTGGCGGGTAATCCGTTTTTCGAGTTCGGAAAGAGTACGCGCGATTTGGCACTGCTCATGCCGCTGCGTATCGGTAATCTGCCAGTAAGTAATGCAGCTCTACTTGGGGTACAAACACTGGCACCCACATAAAAGTTAGTCCATTTTTGGCCTTCTTGGGCCATACGGTCCAAGTGCGGTGTTTTGATGGTCGGGTGGCCATAAACACCCAAATCACCATAGCCAAGATCGTCGGCAAAGATGATGATAAAGTTCGGAGGGCTTTGTTCCTCAGTTTGTGCATTGATTGCAAGGGTTCCTGAAAAAATAAAGAGAAATAAAAGGTTGACTGTCGGTTTTAGTAAATGTTTTATAAAGTGCATTGTAGTGATTTTAGCAAATTGGAAGATAGTGAAATATTGGCAACATTTCAGATTGTCATCGGCAAACCAAAGTTGATAACTCGTAGAAACTCCTTTTTAAAAAACTACACCATTTGATTATTTTTACAAGCTATCGTTTTGCTCCGGACTTTATTTTCCGGAGCCAGAAAACCTGAAATTAGAAACCTCCATCCATGTATTTAATCTTTGATACCGAAACTACCGGATTGCCCAAAAGATGGGATGCTCCCATCACCGACATCGATAACTGGCCGCGCTGTATACAGATTGCATGGCAATTACATGATGCGATGGGCAATCTGGTAGAACATCAAGATTTTTTGGTTCGCCCCGATGGTTTCAATATTCCCTATGATGCGGAGCAGATACATGGAATTTCGACCGAACTGGCCGAGCAAAAAGGGGTTTCGTTAACGGAGGTTTTGGAGAAGTTCAATACCGCAATGGACAATACTAAATTTATTGTCGGTCAAAATGTGGGGTTCGATGTGAACATTATGGGGGCGGAATTTCATCGACAGGGTATCGAAAATCCATTACAAGAACTTCCGGTATTGGATACCTGTACCGAAGAAACCGCTTTGCTTTGCCAAATTCCTGGAGGCCGGGGTGGTAAATTCAAGCTTCCCACTTTAACGGAGCTTCATGAATATCTTTTTAAGGAACCGTTCGCCGGGGCCCACAATGCAACGGCCGATGTAGAGGCTACCACACGTTGCTTTTTAGAACTGGTGCGTAGAAAGCATTTTTCCGCAGAAAAGCTGGACGTACAACCGGATTATTTCGAAAATTTTTCGGAAGCGAATCCACAGGAGATTCAACTCATCGGGCTGAAGCATATCAATCTTAAAAAAGCTTCCAAAAAGATTGCCGACGCCTCAGGGGTTATGGATGTAGAAGTGGTCTCCCAAGAAGAGATCAAGGAAAATATCAAAACCCTCGAAGATACGCAGTTCGTGCACCTGCACAACCATTCCCAGTTTTCCGTACTACAGTCTACCATCAATGTCAAAAGCTTGGTCAAGGCGGCGGCCGATAACGAGATGCCTGCCGTTGCGATTACCGACCATGCGAACATGATGGGTGCCTTTCATTTTGTAAAAGAGGTGAAAGCACACAATGCCGAGATCAAAAAAAGAAATGCAGCGGCTATTGAAAAAGGAGAAGATCCTGCCGAGAAAGAAATCACTCCAATTATCGGTTGCGAATTTTTCGTTTGCGAAGACCATACCAATAAGAATGTAAAAGACTACGGGTATCAGATCGTACTGTTGGCAAAGAATAAAAGAGGCTATCATAATCTGGCCAAAATGTCTTCTATCGCCTATACCGATGGATTTTATTACGTACCACGCATCGATAGGGAAGTTATTCAAAAGTATAAAGAGGATATCATCGTATTGACAGGGAACTTGTACGGGGAGGTGCCCGGGAAGATTTTGAATGTCGGTGAAAACCAGGCCGAGGAGGCCCTGCTTTGGTGGAAAGAACAATTCGAAGACGACCTCTATATCGAAATGATGCGTCATGGGCAGGAAGATGAACAACGTGTCAATCAGGTATTGTTGCAATTTGCCCAAAAGCACAAGGTCAAGCTTGTCGCTACCAACAATACCTACTACTGCGCCAAGGAGGATGCCGAGGCCCACGATATTCTATTATGTGTAAAGGACGGTGAGAAACAGGCCACCCCGATCGGTCGTGGCCGCGGATATCGCTACGGCCTGCCGAATCAAGAATACTATTTCAAGTCGCAAGACGAAATGAAAGAACTTTTTAAAGATGTGCCCAAGGCCATTCTGAACGTTCAGGAAATTGTCGATAAGATCGAGCCTTTTGATTTGGCGCGCGATGTACTCCTGCCAAAGTTTGATATTCCGGATACGTTCAAAGTCTCGGAAGATGAGGCCGATGGCGGTAAACGGGGCGAAAATGCCTATCTGCGGCACATTACTTACGAGGGTGCCAAAGAACGGTATTCGGAAATTACGCCAGAAATCGAGGAACGTATCGATTTTGAGTTAAAGACTATTGAGAATTCAGGTTATCCAGGATATTTTTTGATTGTTGAAGATTTTATCCGCGAGGCCCGAAATATGGATGTCTCCGTGGGTCCGGGTAGGGGGTCTGCCGCAGGGTCTGTGGTGGCCTACTGCCTTAAGATTACGAATATAGATCCTTTAAAATACGATTTGCTTTTTGAGCGGTTCCTGAATCCCGATCGTATATCGATGCCCGATATCGATATCGATTTTGATGATGAAGGTAGGGGTAGGGTTATGGATTACGTAATCGACAAATATGGAGCCAATCAAGTGGCACAAATCATTACTTATGGTACTATGGCGGCAAAATCTTCGATTCGGGATACTGCCCGTGTTTTGGATTTGCCATTAAACGATGCCGATCGTATTGCCAAGCTGATACCCACCATGTCGAAGCTAGGTAAGATTTTTGGTGTGCCCGAAGCGCAACTGAAAAAGAAGTTCCGCTCCGATGATTTAGAAAAGGTACATCAGCTATTGAACATTTCGGAAACCGATGACCTCGAGGGGCAGACCGTGAACATGGCAAGAATATTAGAGGGCTCGCTGCGAAACACAGGTATTCATGCATGTGGGGTAATTATTACGCCCGATGACATTACCAATTTCGTTCCGGTAGCCACGGCAAAGGACTCCGATCTTTATGTTACCCAGTTTGACAACTCCGTTGTGGAGAGCGCCGGGTTGTTGAAAATGGATTTTTTGGGATTAAAGACCTTGACCCTGATTAAGGACACGGTCAAAATCGTAAAGGCCAAACACGGTATCGAACTAGTACCCGATGATTTTCCGTTGGACGATGAGAAAACTTATGAGCTTTTTCAAAAAGGAGATACGGTAGGTATTTTCCAATATGAATCGCCCGGGATGCAAAAGCATATGAAGGATTTAAGGCCTTCGGTTTTTGATGATTTAATTGCAATGAATGCCCTTTATCGGCCGGGCCCGATGGAGTATATTCCCGACTTTATCCAAAGGAAGAACGGGATGGCCGAAATCAAGTACGACCTTCCGGAAATGGAGGAGTATTTGAAGGAAACCTATGGCATAACCGTGTATCAGGAGCAGGTCATGTTGCTCTCCCAGAAATTGGCCGGCTTTACCAAAGGTGAGGCAGACGTACTTCGAAAGGCGATGGGAAAAAAGATATTCGCCGTGCTCCAAAAGATGAAACCCAAGTTTTTGGAAGGAGGCGAAGCCAACGGACACCCAACGGACACCCTTGAAAAAATTTGGAAAGACTGGGAGGCCTTTGCCGCCTACGCGTTTAATAAAAGTCACTCCACCTGCTACGCCTACATCGCTTATCAGACCGCCTACTTAAAAGCACATTACCCCGCTGAATACATGGCCGCGGTCTTGAGCAACAATATGAATGACATCAAGCAGGTGACCTTTTTTATGGAAGAATGTAAGCGTATGGGCCTTGATGTTCTGGGGCCCGATGTCAACGAATCGTATTACAAATTTGCCGTGAACAAGGCCGGAGCGGTCCGTTTCGGAATGGGCGCTATCAAAGGTGTTGGCCGTTCAGCCGTGGAGACCATTGTGGCGAACCGTAAAGAAGAAGGGCATTTCAAGTCGGTGTTCGATATGGCCAAGCGTGTTGACCTTAGGGCGGCCAATAAGAAGGCTTTTGAAAACCTTGCAGTTGCAGGTGGATTCGATTCTTTCGGTGCCGCACATCGCGCCCAATATTTTCATGATGAGGGCGATGGTATTACTTTTTTGGAAAAGGTAATTAAGTACGGAGCTAAGTTTCAAGAGAATGAAAATTCCGCGCAGGTCAGCCTTTTTGGTGAAGCTAGTGAAGTACAGATACCAGAGCCCGTTGTACCACCATGTGAAGAGTGGGGTACCATGGAAAAACTACGTCGTGAAAAAGAAGTGGTAGGTATTTATATTTCGGGCCATCCGTTGGATGATTTCAAGACTGAGATCAATGCGTTCTGTAATGCCAGTGTCTCTTGTGCGAACGAACTTGAAAACTATGTGAATCGTGAACTTTCCTTTGCCGGCGTTATCACCGATGTTCAGCATCGCACCTCAAAAAACGGAAAAGGCTGGGCCGCTTTCACAATGGAAGACTATACCGACTCTTTTGAATTCCGGATTTTCGGGGAAGAATACTTAAAGTTTCGGCATTTTTTGATGATCAATTCGTTCGCGTATGTCAAGGTCTTTGTACGAGAAGGTTGGGTCAATCGTGAAACCGGAAAAAAAGGAGACCCGCGTATGCAATACAATAGCTTTATGCTCTTGCAGGAAGTAATGGAGACCTATGCCAAAAAGCTGACCATCAAACTGAACATCGACGAGCTGAAAGAGGAAAGTATCCATCGCTTGAAAGATACCTTAGTTTCACATAAAGGCAGTCATCCCCTGAACTTTGTCATCTACGAAATGGAAGAGGAAATAAAGGTAAACCTATCGAGCCGAAAGCAAAAAGTGCAGATTTCAAGTGAACTGTTACACCAGTTAGATGAGAATGAAGTGCACTACAAGTTGAACTAAAAGCCTTCTAACCCTCAAAAGGGGGAAATTGACGTCCTCGCGAACGGATAAGCCAAATACTTAAGAAAGTGCGGCGAACTGTTTGTTTGGAAAACAAGAGGGCCGGTCTTCCACGGTAGGTTTAAGAGACTTAAGGATTACTACGCAATTACTCACCTTGAGGCCATAGCTTGTAATTGGTGTTGTCGATAGTATCATAGTTAAAATGAATATCTTTTGCGTAAGAAAAGAGCCGAATATTTGACTAAATTTGCGTAATCCAATAAAATAGATAACATGGCATTAGAAATAACAGACGCTACTTTTGACGAAGTAGTATTAAAAAGTGATAAACCTGTAGTAGTAGACTTTTGGGCAGCATGGTGCGGTCCTTGTAGAATGGTTGGCCCGATCATCGATGAGGTCAGCAGTGAGTATGAAGGCAAGGCGGTCGTCGGTAAGGTCGATGTCGATGCGAATCAGGAATTTGCCGCAAAATACGGAGTGCGAAATATTCCAACGGTATTGGTATTTAAAGACGGTGAAATCGTAAACCGTCAAGTGGGTGTTTCCCCAAAGAAGGTATATACCGATGCTATCGAAGCGGTATTGTAAGATATAGAGTTGGTTTGAGTTTTTTGAAAAGCTACGGTCGCGAATATTCGCGACCGTAGCTTTTTTATGATAACCACTATCTACCTTTATTGTACAGTAGGGATGTCGCTAATAAGTTTCCACGTACCATCTTGGTTTTTTACCAAGGACATTAAAGAGACGAAAGTAGCTTTATTGCCTTTCAAAGTGACCTTGGCAAAGGCCGTATTACCATTAACAGTTAGGTTATCGATAGTTACCTTTCGTGAATCGCCGCCCCATTCCTTGGTTCTTATTTTGTCTAAATAGACCGACTTGGGTACCACATTTACTTCTTGGCTTCCAAAAAGACGGTTCATGACCACACGATAATTAGCATCGAGAAGATTATCTAATTTACTGACGGAGTGTTGATCTCCAGCTTCTGAGAAGGCGGCTATCGTTTTGTGAATTTCTTTTTTATCCGATGTTTGTGCTTGCATCCAAACGGCACTAAAAAAGATACAAACTAAGGAGATGGATTTCATTGTTTTCATGATGTTGTATTTAATTATTTCTGTTTTTTTTTAATTTTTTGATTTGGCTTTTATTCCATTCATTCTTGTTTTAAAGTTCGACATGTATTGCAGTTCGCATTATAGAGTGATGCTGAAAATCGTCTTCTTGACTGTAGGCCAATGTCATGACATATTCTTTTCCTTGAAAAAGGTTTTTTCGATAGGTGTCTGTTGCTAGAACAGGCAGCGAAAAGCGCAAAAGCGTATGAGAATCTTCTTGCACCCCCTCAATGTTAGCAACTTTAGTTTCTCCACCCAGCGATTCAATCGGGCGATAGCTACCAGGGCCAGAAGTATAATGCTCTACAATTTCGGCCTTGTCATTAATTATGCGTCCCATAAGCAAATAAGCATCGGCCATATTTTTAGAAGTATTGAAACCAATGGTCACCCAGCCATTGGTAGGGGCGCTCATTTCAAAAAACACCTTATTGTTCTCATAATACCATTGCACGCGCATTCCATTTTTTGATAGCGTCTTGACCTTTTGGCTTTGCTTTGTATTAGCGGATAATGCCAAAAAAGATATCCCGAAAATCAAGGTCTGTCTTATTCTTAATTTCATTATTTATAAATTTAATGACTAATCAAGTGTTGATATATCAATTAATTTGTTAAAAAAATTCAACGCATATTATCCTGAATTTTTAAAAGCATCGCTTTGAGTTGCTGTAAATCTTTATCTGAAAGGCCTTTAATGCTGGTTTTTCTGTGTTTACTGATCATTTTCATATTTTCCTTTACAAAATTTGATCCGTACCGGGTAAGTTTGATATGGTATTGTCTCCTGTTATTCGGAATCGTTTCCCGTAACAAAATCTGTTTTCTTTCCAAGATATCAAGTGTTCGTGTAATCGATGCCGGATCCCTTTTTGATTTATCAGCCAAATTTTTTTGCGATATCGGTTGGGTCTCGTCGATTATTTTGAGCAGCACCCATTGGTCTACCGTGATGCCGAGATTCTTTTTATCAAACTCTCGTTGTGAATAGATTTTCGATATTTTACTCGTTCTGTCTATTTGAAATAGAATGACATCCTCAATATTTTCAGTGTGCATCTTGTATGAATTCATTGACAAAAATATAAAAACAATTGATATATCAATTGTTTTGGCGAATTTTTAACTTTTAGAGTTGTATCATTGCCCTAGTATTAACCACATCTCAAATAAATAGAAGGTTTTTTTTCGTTTCATAAATGGTCGATTCTTTTATGAATCACCATAATCAACTCGCCAAAGGCCGGGAAGGTATTTAGGTCGGTAACTCAATAATTCGTTCTGGACCATAAAACTTCAAAGCGACGAAAAAAGCAATGGTCGATAGAATAATTCCGATCATAAAAATAGTATAGGTCCAACGTAATAGTTTATATTTTTTGTCTAGAACTACTCCGAGAAAATAGAGGTCTTTAGTCAACGTATTGTAGACATAGGTCTGGTCTTTAATGAGTTCTTGCATGGCCCATTCATAGTCGTTCAGTTTCATTTTATGGAAATTACCAAAAAACAAAAGGTTTACTTTTTTCTTTTCCACATCTTCTTTATCGAACTCGCCACTAGTAACATTGGGCCGTGTGGCCAAAACAGACATGACCATCGATATAATACTGAAGATTACGAATATTCCTGTCGGATAGATGAGATAATCATTAGATGGGTTGTCCAATTTGGGAATGAGGTTGGTCAACAACATGGAAATGATTATGGCATTGACAGAAAGTAGAATATTGGCTTTCGTATCGGCAATATCGCTCAGTTTCAGATGGTTTCGCATTGAAACACGATACATGGTCTGAATACCCCTTTCAGGACTTTGGTTCTTCAACCGCACCTTGAGCTCTTCTTTTCTTCGTGTCTTTTTTTGTTTTTTTAGATTTTTGACCAGTTTTTTAAGGTTCTTGTCCTTTCCTTCCTGCCAGTTTTGTTTCGCATAGTCGGTATAGAACCGGTGCTCGGTCTGGAACATTTTTATATTGGCCTTTCGCCATTCCTTAGGAGACATTTCTGCGATACCCAATAGTGATAATTCCTGTCGCAACATTTCAGAAGTATCGGCATAGCTTGATTGACCGAGGTGAGATGCATCTGCATCGCGAATGATTTCTTCTTGTAAATTTTTAGGGTCGTAAGTGCGGTGTGTGGCCATAATAAGGCTGCATACTTTTTCAATACCCTCTCTATCATATTTTTGCTGTTCCAAGAACGCTTTGGCGATAATGCAACCAGAGGCCTCGTGGTTTTCTGCACCTTTAGTGTATCCGGTATCATGCAGCCATGCAGCGAGGGTGATTGCTTCATTTTCTTTGGCGTTCAAGTCATGTGATTCCAACAATTCTTTAGTACTTTTAACCACTCTTTGGGTGTGCCTAAGATTATGGTACAAAAAGTTTTTATCCAAATCATTGGCGAGCAAATCGGTTACAAAATCTTCGGTCTTAGATAGTAAATCGGACATGTGATATGTTTATGCATCCAAAATACGAAATATTAAGAATGAACCGTATCCTTATTTCCAAACATTTTACCCTTATCGCGCTGATTCTGCTGTTTACGGGCTGCGCTACTTATAAAGCCAAATACGAAAGCGAAATTGGGATTACCGATGTAGTGGTAGATAAAGAGGTTTCGCATACTTTTTATCTCATCGGTGATGCAGGTTTATCTCCAATAAATGGAATGAACGATGCCTTGAAAATATTCAAAAACAAACTTGACGATGCCGATGAAAACAGTACGGCTATATTTTTAGGAGATAATATCTATCCCGCAGGTTTACCAGACCCTAAAGATTCTACAATTGCCTATCGAGAAGCCAAGAGCCATTTGGATGCCCAGCTCAAGACTTTGGAAAACTTTAAGGGCATTCCCTTATTTATTCCCGGTAATCATGATTGGTACACCGAAGGTCTCAAGGGTCTTGAGCGTGAACAAAAATACATTCAAAAAAAATTGAATAGTAAGAATGTTTTTTTTCCGGAGGATGGTTGCCCGATAGAAACAATCGAGCTTAGCGAAGATGTCGTGATCATTGCTATCGATACCGAGTGGTACCTGACCAATTGGGACAAGCGCCCAGAGATGAACGACAAGTGCGATATCAAAAGCCGAAGTAGATTTTTACTTGAACTTGAAGATAAAATTAAGGACAATAGGCAGCGAACTACAATTATTGCCATGCACCACCCTATGTTCAGTTACGGTCCGCATGGTGGGCAGTATTCTTTCAGAAAGCATTTCTATCCAAAAAGTAATATCGGTCCGCTACCTATTTTAGGTACGTTCGTTAATGTATTAAGGCGAACTACAGGTGCATCTATTGCAGACATACAGAATAAAAGGTATGCTGACCTGCAAAAGCGTGTGGTTACCTTGGCCCAATATTCCGAGAAGGTCATCTTTACTTCCGGTCATGAGCATACCCTACAATATATCGTTGAACAGAATACGCCCCAGATCGTAAGTGGCTCAGGGGCAAAGAAGGGTGCTACGCGTTTATTGAACGGAAGTAAATTTTCTACCGGACAAATGGGCTATGCAACCTTAGAAGTTTATACCGATGGGTCTTCAAGGGTTCGATACTATGGGGTCAATGACACTACCAAGGAAGAAAAATTTCTCTATACCACAGAAGTATTGCCCCCCGATAGGGCCCTTGATGAAAACAAATATGAAGATTCGTTTCCCTCGGAAGTATCCGCAGCGATCTATTCGCCTGAAGAAGTTGATAGAAGTGGTTTTTTCAAGACTTTGTGGGGCGAGCGATATCGAAAGTATTACGGTAAAAAAGTCAAGGCACCCACAGTGAACCTTGATACACTTTTCGGGGGTCTGAAACCTGTTCGGCGCGGAGGGGGGCACCAATCTAAATCCCTTAGATTACGTCATAAGAACGGCAAGGAATATGTAATGAGGGCCCTACGGAAACTTTCAGAATTATATCTACAGTCAATGGTATTTCAGAAGCAGTATATCATGGACGATTTAAAGGATACGTACCTGCAAAAGTTTCTGTTGGACTTTTACACAGGGTCTCACCCTTACGCGCCATTTACGATCGGGCCCTTGTCTGATGCCATCGGGGTGTACCATACAAATCCGGTCTTATATTACATTCCGAAACAGCCGGCCTTAGAAGATTTTAACCAAGACTACGGCGATGAGCTCTACATGATCGAAGAACATGCCGGTGACGGCCACGGTGATCTGGCCAGTTATGGTTATAGTGACGAGCTGAAGGGTACTGACAGTATGCTCGAAGATCTACGAGACGACGAAAAATACGAAGTCGACTCGCCACTCTACCTGAGAGCTCGCCTATTCGATATGGCCATCGGTGATTGGGACAGGCATGTGGATCAGTGGCGATGGGCCGAGTTTAAAAAAAAGGATTCAAAAAAGATTATATACCGACCAGTGCCCAGAGATCGTGATCAAGCGTTTTCAAATATGGGAGACGGTCTTTTTATGAACTTAGCAACGCGTACCGTACCGGCCTTAAAACTGATGGAAGGCTTTCATAAAGAAATACGTGATGTGGCGGGTTTTAATTCATCACCCAAGACCTACGTTCTTGATATCGCTTTGCTCAGTGAACTGACACGCGACGAATGGTTGCAAGAGGCCAAATATATTAAGGAAAACCTGACTACTCAGGTAATCGATAGTGCTTTTAAATCGTTTCCTGAAGAGGTGCGCGATACCACGGTCGATGAAATAAAAAGAAAGCTGTTGTCACGCATAGAAGATTTGGATAATACCGCATTGGAGTATTATAGAATTTTGAATAAATATGCCGTGGTCACAGGCACCGATAAAGATGATTGGTTCGAAGTTACCTATTCGGATACCGATGTTGAGGTAAGTGCCTTTCGGATTATTGATGGAGAAAAGAAAAAACAATTTTTTGAAAGACGATTCGAGCCAAGTATAACCAAAGAAATTTGGGTATACGGGCTTGACGACGACGATAGGTTCGTCGTAAAAGGTAATCATAGAAATAAAACAAAAGTACGACTGATCGGAGGGCAGAATAATGATGTTTACGAAGTAGGCGAGGGTCGAGGTACCTACATTTACGATCAAAAATCGAAAAAGAATACATTTGAAAATGTATCCAAGGCCAAAGTTCGATTGCTCGATGATTACGAGGTGAATACCTACCAGCCCATGAAGTTTAGAAGTAGTTCAAATATGATTATTCCGACCATTGGTTTTAATCCAGATGATGGAATAAAGATTGGAGTGAGCGATACCTATACCTATAATGGCTTTCGCCAAAACCCATTTACACAACAACACAAGGTCGATGCCGCTTTCTATTTTGCCACCAGTGGTATCGAATTGGGCTATAGCGGAGAATTCGCCAATTTATTTGGAAGATGGAACCTAGAAATGGCCTCCCGTTTTACCAGTCCGAACTTTGCCATTAACTTTTTCGGATTCGGTAACGAAACCGAAAATTTTGACGATGATCTCGATTTTGATTTCAATAGGGTAAAACTACAGACTTTTAAGTTGGCACCTTCACTGGTATGGAGAGGGCAATTGGGAGCAAAGTTCAAAACGGGCATTGCTTACGAGTCGATAAATGTGGAGGAAACGGATAACCGATTTATCGACACTTTCTTCCAGCAAAGCGGGGAAGAGAGTTTGGAGCAATTTGTCGGTATCGATGCCGAATATTCATATTCGAACGCCGATAATCTGGCGTTTCCCACTATGGGAATGGCGACTTCTTTGGCGGTAGGTTTCAAGAACAATATCGATAACGGAAAAAGTTTTGGCTATGTGGTGCCCAGTTTGAGCTTTGACTACAAATTGGTACCCAGTGGCAGGTTGGTACTGGCCACCAAATGGAAGGCCCATTTAAATATCGGTGACGACTATGAATTTTACCAAGCGGCCAGTATTGGTGGTACTGACGGATTAAGAGGGTTCAGAAACCAGCGTTTTACCGGTAAAAAGGCGTATTATCAGAATACCGATATCCGCTATAGTCTTAAAAAGATGCGTACCCGGTTGTTACCTCTCTCTATGGGGCTTTATGGTAGTTTTGATTATGGGCGCGTTTGGTTTCCTCAAGAAGATTCAAATATTTGGCATACTTCCTACGGCGGAGGTTTCTTTATGAACGCCGTTGATATCTTGACTGCAAGAGATCGGAAGAGCACACGTCTGAACTCCAGTCACACAGTGATCTCGTATGCCGTCTTCTGCTTGAAAAAAAAA
>ENA-ORXM01000391-ORXM01000391.1-marine-metagenome-genome-assembly--contig:-NODE-391-length-80742-cov-4.209323_pt1 | contig 80742 bp, 76 predicted proteins | sample MGYA00237867_ERZ511480 | MGnify/ENA primary metagenome ERZ511480 (study PRJEB26309, sample SAMN06266103) | marine metagenome | isolation source: Algal blade | place: United Kingdom:Sidmouth, United...
ACAACAGTTTATCATGACTGTTCGTTTTTTGATTGATGAATAAACTCCGGCTGATTACCGGAGTTTTTTCATTTATAATATTTTCGGAAATCAATAAAAAGAACCTATTCTTAAGTATATTGCTGGTAACAAAATATTTAGTTTAAACGCTGAACACTCTTATGGAATCTGAGAACAATACACCCAACAACCAACCTAACAATCCGCTTCATGGTGTAAAACTGACAGACATCTTAGAAAAACTGACAGAAAAATATACTTGGGAAGAATTAGCAGACCGTATTAATATAAATTGTTTTAAAAGCAACCCAACAATAAAGTCCTCGCTCAAATTTCTGAGACGCACGCCATGGGCCAGAACCAAGGTAGAACAGTTATATTTGAGATCTTTTCATAAAAAATAATCAGCGGTATGCCCTTTAATATTGTACTTGTAGAACCAGAAATTCCCAACAATACCGGAAATATTGGCAGATTGGCACTTGGATCAGGTTCTACTCTACACCTTGTAAAACCTTTTGGTTTTGAATTAAATGACAAACGCGTAAAACGTGCCGGTCTTGATTACTGGCAACATCTAGACCTTCACATTTATGAGAATCTAGAAGACTTTTTATCTCAGCATGGAAACAAAAATCTAGTATTGTTTTCAAGTCATGGAACTAAAGATCATTGGTCCATTCCTTTTGAAGACGGTCAGTTTCTTGTTTTTGGCAAGGAATCCGTTGGCTTACCCTCTACCCTAGTATCCTCTTATAAAGACCGTTTATATAAAATTCCACTTTACAGTGAACATATCAGGAGCTTAAATCTGGCCAATGCAGTAGGCATCGCAGTGTATGAAGGTCTAAAGAGCATTCAATAATAGAGAAAGTTATTTCCACCCACCACGACTATTATTAATCAACTTTAAGTATTATCATAGTTAGTGTTAATCAAGAAACCACTAACTTGAAGTATCTCATTGGTATTCAAAAAAATTAAAGTATTTGTGTTATGAAAGATTCTGAAATGCTGTCCTTTATCCAAGGTTTGCCAAAAACTGAGCTCCATTTACATATTGAAGGTACGTTTGAGCCTGAACTTATGTTCAAAATTGCAAAAAGGAACAACCTTGAAATTAAATATGCAGATGTTGAGGAATTAAAAAGAGCTTACAGTTTCAATAACCTTCAAGAGTTTTTAGACATTTACTATGCCGGTGCTTCTGTTCTCATTGAAGAACAAGACTTTTATGACCTCACTTGGGCATATTTAACAAAAGTGCACGAGGAAAATGTAAAGCATGTAGAAATATTCTTTGACCCACAGACGCATACGGACCGTAATGTTTCCTTTGAATATGTGCTGAACGGAATCTACAAAGCTCTAGAAGATGGCCAAAAGCAGCTAGGTATTAGTTTTAAATTAATCATGAGCTTTTTAAGACATTTAGACGAGGCATCTGCGTTCAAGACATTAGAACAAGCTTTGCCTTATAAGGACAAAATTATAGCGGTAGGACTAGATTCTTCAGAATTAGGTAATCCACCATCAAAATTTAAAAACGTATTTAAAAAAGCCTTAGATGAAGGTTTTTTGACCGTAGCCCATGCTGGGGAAGAGGGGCCTTCTGAATATATTCGGGAGGCCTTGGATTTACTTAAAGTTGGCCGTATTGACCATGGCAACCGCTGCCTTGATGATATTGATTTAGTAAAAAGATTGGCTAAAGAACAAATGCCACTTACTTTATGCCCGCTATCCAATCTTGAACTTAAGGTAATTAAAGATTTAAAAGAATATCCGTTGTTGAAAATGATGGAACACAATCTACTGGTTACAATAAACTCTGATGATCCTGCTTATTTTGGGGGTTATATGAACGAGAATTTTTGGGGCATAACCAAAGCCTTAAATCTTTCTAAATCGCAAATTGCAGAATTGGCAAAAAACGGCTTTAAAGCTAGTTGGTTGTCACCTAATGAAAAACAAACCTATTTAAAGGAAATTGATTTATATCTTCTTAATAACTAGAACCTCGGATCCTGCACTCTTTCACTGGTAACTGTTATCCCATAAAAGCACAATTCATTACTTTTGTATAAATTCTTTTTAACAGAAATAACATGAGTAAAACAAAAATTGCACCATCTCTTCTAGCTGCCGACTTTGGTAACCTACAGCGTGATATCGAAATGGTAAATAACAGCAATGCTGATTGGCACCATATTGACATAATGGATGGCGTTTTTGTTCCGAACATATCCTATGGAATGCCTGTGGTAAAGACTATTGCCCAACATGCAACAAAGCCCTTAGATGTGCATTTGATGATTGTAGATCCTGACCGCTATATCAAAACTTTCGCGGAGTTAGGTGCAACATACCTTACGGTTCACTATGAAGCTTGTACTCATTTACACCGTACCATTCAGGCCATTAAAGCAGAAGGTATGAAAGCTGGCGTGGCCTTGAACCCGCACACAAATGTAAACTTGCTCAAAAATGTTATAAAAGATCTGGACCTTGTTCTTATCATGAGTGTCAATCCTGGATTTGGAGGACAAAGCTTTATAGAGAATACATATGAAAAAGTTCACAACGTTAAAGAACTTATCAAAGAGTCTGACTCTTCCGCTTTAATTGAAGTAGATGGTGGCGTAAATGCAAAAAATGCCAAAGCCCTGATAAAAGCCGGAGCCGATATTCTTGTGGCGGGTAGTTTTATTTTTAAGACCGAAGACCCAACAAAAACCATTGAGGAACTCAAAAAATCTACAGACAGATGGAGCATTTTCGAGTTGTAATTATTGGCGGTGGACCAATAGGTATAGCATGTGGCCTAGAAGCCCAAAAAAAAGGATTGAGTTACGTGATCCTGGAAAAAGGACCCATAGTAAATTCACTGTTCAACTACCCACAGAACATGCAATTTTTTTCATCTTCCGAAAAATTGGAAATTGATGATATCCCCTTTATAAGCACCGAGGCAAAACCAAAAAGAAACGAGGCTCTAGAATATTACCGAAGAATCGTTACTTCAAATAAACTGAACATTAAACTTTTTGAAAAAGTAAATAAGGTTGACAAAATCGAAAATGGTTTTTCCATTGTGTCTTCAAAGGGTAATTATACGGCAGACAAAGTAATTGTATCTACCGGTTTTTATGACCTACCTAATAAACTGAAAATTCCAGGAGAAGACCTTCCTAAAATTGCCCATTATTATGACGACCCTCATTTTTATGCCAATCAGAAACTGGCAGTAGTAGGCGCAAGTAATTCTGCTATTGATGCTGCTTTGGAGTGTTACCGAAAAGGTGCAGAGGTCACCTTAATTATAAGAGGTAGTGAAGTTGGGCCGCGGGTAAAATATTGGGTTAGGCCTGATATCATTAATAGAATTGAAGAAGGCAGTATAAAAGTCTTTTACAATTCCAAATTGAAAGAGGTACGCCAAAGCGGAATTATATTAGATACACCAGAAGGGACCGTTACCCTAGAAAACGACTTTGTTCTAGCTTTGACAGGATACATGCCCAATTTTAAATTCTTGACCAACATGGGAGTTCAGCTTTCTGACGATGAGAAAAAACTACCACAATACAATCCCGAAACTATGGAAACCAACGTAGCGGGAATTTACTTGGCAGGGGTTATATGCGGTGGTATGGAAACCCACAAATGGTTCATAGAGAACTCTAGAGTACACGCCAAAATAATTATCTCCTCTATTCTAAACGAAGAAGAAATCAGTACAATTTAAAATTAAGGGACCCCCTGTTTTCAGGGGGTATTATTTCACTGTTCCAGGTATTCTACATAGCCGTGCAATGCATGAAATTTGTATCAATAAAGAACCTGAACAATGAAATACATCTATCCTAAAATTTTACTCGCCTGTCTTATACTAGCCATATATTGCAATAATAAGCCCGGTAGGAACAAAAGCCCATTCATTTCAGATCAAACCAACCAATACACCCTATTGGTGCAACGTGGGGCTTTTCATTTTGATTCTTTTGAAATTAAAAAGAACAAAATATCTCACATACCTGGTATTTCCTCAAATTTTGAAACCTCTACGTATAACGAAAACAGCCGATCTGTTTTAGATAGTCTACAGATTTTAGGATTCTTCAAAAAAATTGAGGCCAACGGTTTTTGGAATCTTAAAACCCGTTATGGCACGGAAATATCCTGTAACAGTCAACTAATCGTAACGTTAACGATGAATGGAAAATCTAAAACCGTAATTTGCGATGATTACCAAAGAGATTGCCCTGAGCTTATAAAATACATAGAGCAAAAAGTTATTGAATTGGAAGGAAACGATTTAAAACGAATATACTTACCAGGATAAAACCAAACCACTGAAAACAAATTATAAAATACATATCACTTCTATATTTCGCTTGTACCATCTTATTGGATTAGGCATATTATTATGCCTTTCAAATCTACAAGCTCAAGAGACAGGCAAAGGTTTTCCAAATGAAGAAAGCCCACGTATCACCTTTTCTACAATCCCCAATACAAGGGAAGAGTCATTAGCACCTTATTATGAAGCATTGAAAAATGCGGAATATGGCAGCCAGCGGTTTTCTGTTTTTGAACAATTGGTGGAACAACATATTAAAAAAGGGAATACAGATTCCATTTTACACTACGGAAATCTATATATAAAAGAACTGGGAAATTGGGAAAAACCCGATTCCTTAAAAACCTCGTACTATACCAAAGCAAATTATTTTCTGGGTATTGGAAGTCATTTTAACGGGCTTTTGAACAACTCCATCCAATGGCATATCAAAGGTCTGCAAGATGCAGAAAGTGCAAATTCAGATGAATACACATATAAAAATCAAATAGGCCTAGCCCATAACTACATCCTAAAATCAGAGAGTGATAAAGCCCTAGATATTTTGGTAAAAGCCACAAAAGATTTTGGAGTAGAATTTACCGGACAAGCTATACAAGCCCATATTTTGATGGGTAACGCCTACCTGTACAAAAAAGAATACCTCCTTGCCAAGAATGAATTTGACGAGGCATTGCGTATGTCCATAGATTTTAAAGATTTAGAAAAAGAGCTAACTGCAAAACTAGAACTTGCCAAACTCGCCGAAGCACAAGAACAATACGACCTAGCTTTTGAGAATTATGAAGCCATTAGAAACGAAGCTCTTTCTAACGGATTTACCGCCATTTATTTTGAAGGTTCTCTATTGTTGGGCAGATTGTACTTTAAGGAAGAAATGTATGAAACGGCCAATATAGCACTGAGTATGGCCTATATAAACGCTATTGACCGTGAAAATTTACTGTTCCAAAGAGAGGCATTGAGTATACAGTCCAAAAGTTTTTCCGAGTTAGAGGATTATAAAAATGCCTACGCCATAATGACCCAATTGTTTAGGGTTAATAATCAAATTAACACCAAACAGCAAAGCGAAATCATAAAAGAACTCGAAATTCAATATGAGACTTTAGAAAAAGAAAAAGCTATTTCCAGCCTAGAGGAAGATCAACTCATCAAGGCTGCGGAACTTGAAAGACAAAAGACCATTAAAAATGCATTTTTGATCGGTTTCCTAGTAATTCTTATACCCATAATTGCCCTACTCTATGTCTATTATCAAAAAATACAGACACAAAGTAAACTGAACAAACAGCAACACATAATAAACAAACAGAAAGTTGCCGCACTAAAACAAGAGCAAGAGCTCAACCTTATAAAAGCATCTATTGCAGGACAGGATGAAGAACGAAAAAGAATTGCCCAAGAATTACATGACAGCATAGGTGGAAACTTAGCAGGAATTAAGCTGCAGGTATCCAATATGACACATGATTTTACGAAGTGGAAAGAAATCAACAGTCAGTTAGATGAAACTTACCAATTGGTTCGCGATATATCTCACACACTTATTCCCAAGAAATTTAGACAAAATGCTTTTTCTGATTTGATTAGGGAATATATTGCATCTATTTCACGAAGTGGAAAATTAAATATTGGTTTCCATCCGCATCCAGAAATTGAAATCAATGCTTTGGACGAAAAAATTCAGATAGAAATTTACAAGATTGTTCAAGAGCTGATGACCAATACAGTTAAACATGCTCAAGCAAGTACTATAGACATCCATTTAAACTTACTAAACAAGGAGTTATCTCTTCTTTTTGAAGATAATGGCAAAGGGTTTGATACAGCCAAGATAAAGGAAGGCATTGGTTTTGAAAATATCCGTAGTAGAATCAATCAATTAAATGGTTCACTACATATTGACTCTTCTAAAAATAGGGGCACGGTAATTTCTATAACCGTTCCTTTAAAAAATACATCATATGAAATATAACCTTATCATAGCAGATGATCATAAAATGTTCATTGACGGCCTCTTGAGCATCTTGAATGATGCGCCTGAATTTTCGGTTTCCACTACCGCAAAAAATGGGGCACAGGTCATAAAATATTTAGATATTAATGGTGCTAACGAACTACACCTGCTCATTACCGACCTCAGCATGCCCGAAATGGATGGCATTGACCTGAACCGTATTGTAAAAGAAAAATATCCTACACTTAAAACATTAGTGGTAAGTATGCATATTGATGGGGGAATGATCGAGAAACTCATTCAAAACAATGTGGATGGTTATGTACCAAAAAATGCTGAAAAGGAGGAACTTCTAACAGCTATGCGAACTATAGTAAATGGCAAGAAGTATTTTTCACAAGAGATCAAACGCGCCTATACGGATGCTATGTTCGAAAACAAAAAACAGGAGGAAATTCATCTAACCGATCGTGAAAAAGAGGTGCTAAAATTAATTGCAGACGAGTACACTACACAGGAAATTGCAGACGAACTTTTTCTGAGTAAGCATACTATAGAAAGCTATCGCAAGAACCTCATTTCTAAATTACAGGTAAAAAACTTAGCTGGTCTTACCAAGCACGCTATAAAAATAGGACTTCTGGACTCGTAATATTAAACGAAAATCAAAATCAATGTAAGTACTAATCCGCCTAAAGCAAAATAGAGCCCTTTTTTGAAAATGGGAGCACTTGGTCTGAACATCCAAAATGCGGATATTACAAAAAACAGCAGTGAGGCCCCAAAGAAAATATTCAAAAAGAACAAAGGTTGACTAGAAGTTGCTTTGTGTATTTTGGCCATCTTACCTAGAACAAAAGGTAGCTCTTTTTTGGTAAATGAGGCAATACCGGTTTTGCTATCGTAGGAACCACCCTCAAAATGAACGATACCTCCTTCTTCCTTCTCTACCTTAAAGTGCTTGATTTTAAGAACCTTCCCCACATCTTCGCCTTTAAGGCTTGGCTTTATAGTTTTTTCTACCGCCACTTCTTTTTTAAGAAAATCAGTGTCTCTAAAAATCAAAATAATACCGCTTATTGCATACATGGCCATTATACCTGCCAAGAAAAAGCCCAAATACCTGTGATAGGTACGCATTTTTTCTTCTGTCTTTCTTCCCATTTTCTGATTGGTTTGTGGGGTTATCTTCTTCTACCTGAATATTCCATGGCTTCTCCTTTACCAAATCCATAACTAAAGCCAAAAGTAATAAACCTACCACGTTGTCTCCGACTATAAGTAGAAAAAGTTTCTTGTATAGTTTCCGTTTCGTTTACTCGTGAGGCAAATACATCTCTTACACTAAAATTAACGACCCCTTTGCCTTTTAAAATTTTCTTGCGCGCACCAAGATCCAAAAATAAGTTATCACTGGTATTACCTTGTACGGTTTCATAACTGCTCTGGTAATTTCCTGTAGTTTCAAAATCAATATCTGCCGGTAATTTAATTTTTGCCATAAGCTTGCCTGACCATCTATCGGCATTAAAATCGAACACTTGAGAACCTAGACTTCCATCTCTAACAAATCTGTTATAGTTTATATCTGTAGTTGCAGTAAACCATTTAGCCGGACTATATTTTCCATTAAACTCAACGCCAGTAGCTTTATTCGTTCCAATATTTTCTGGTTTGCTAATATTCACATCTCCCTCTAATGTATTAATGGACTCAATTACTTCTGTAGTATACCGGTGATAAACGCTAAAATTAAGCGATGCTTTTCCCATGATATAAATGCTAGTAACCTCATAAGAATCGGTAAATTCCGGTTGCAATTCCGGGTTGCCCTGGCGAATGTTAAAATTATTTCTAATATTGAAAAACGGATTCAAATCCCATAAATCCGGACGATACACTCTTCGTGAATATCCTGCCTGAATAGACACTTTATCATTAAATTTATAAGAAGTATGGGCGCTTGGAAAAAGGTTAGTATATTTCTGTTCATTCTTCTCATTGGTATTTTTCAACAATGTATTAAGGTTAGTCTGCTCAGCACGCACTCCAGCTTTTACGCCCCATTTACCACTTTCATAAGCGCCTGTTCCGTAAAATGCCAAAACTTTTTGGTCATACTCAAATACATTGGTCAAATTAGGATTGGATACGTAAACTTCATTCTCTAAATCATCAACCTCATAATCATTACTTACATCATTCATTACATATTGGCCTCCAGCTTCCATGGTCCATTCCTCACTAAAAGGTCTTGTATAATCTAACTTAAAGGTATATTCAGCTTCCTGAAACTCGGTCCGTGTACGTTGCATTGCATCTTGATCTTCTCCTGAAATGGTCAAATCCTCAAAATCGGAAGACTGGTCTTTTCCAAAAAAATTACCCAATGCACTGAACAAAAGGTCATGGTCTTCATGATCTTTAAAATCGCTTTTATACTGAAGTTCATATTGATATTTAGGATTTGTTGCTTCCGTAGTTTCGGAACGTTCCCATTCGGAAACCAATTGATTATCCGCATCTCTTGATTCATAAATAGTTTGTGAAGGCTGGTCCTCTATTTCATAGGCGAAGTTCCCTGAAAGGGTCAACACATTATTCTCATTAATGTAATAATCCGTTCCCAAAATGATATTATAGAACTCTTCGTTTCTATACTCCTTGCCTTTCGAAAAAATTGAAGTGCCGCTAGTCAGGTTTCGGTTAATGTTCTCTCTATCATCCGGCAATTCTCTATATCCCGCTCCTAACTGGCTAAAAAGATTGAAGCGCTCTGTACGGCGATTCAAACTCAGACCAAAACTATGATTATCCGGAGACCCCGTATTTAAGCTAATAGAGCCATTAAAACCTTCTCGTTCTTCTTTTTTTATGACGATATTGATGATTCCCGAAGTACCCTCCGCATCATATTTAGCAGAAGGATTGGTAATAACTTCCACTCGTTCAATCATATCTGAAGTGATGGTTCCCAACGCATTTCCACCTTCTCCCGTAAGAATGGACGGTTTCCCGTTTATCAATACCTGCACCCCTTGACTGCCACGTAGGCTAATTTGCCCTTCGATGTTTACATTTACAGAAGGCACATTATTCAATACTTCCAGTGCACTCGCTCCTGTACTACTAATATCTTTGCCCACATTAAATACGCGCTTATCTAATTTAAACTGGGTCCTTGAAACTTCGCCTTCAACAACAACTTCAGAAAGCTGTTGAGCATCTGCTTCCAAAACTATTTTTTTTAAGTTTATCTTCCCGTTTGCGGGCACGAGATTATCAAATCTTTTTTTCTCAAAACCAATAAAACTAATTTCAACGAAGAAGTCCTGAGCATCTGTTTTTAAACTAAAGGTACCATCATCTAAAGTAGTAGTTCCGGTAATTCCTTTTTGCGAAGTTTTATCTCCTACCAATACGGTTGCAAATGCAACTGGCTGCCCACCAGATTCTATAACCGTACCGGTAATCTCTATTTCGCCATTTTGAGCATGAGCTATATTCCCAAGGAATACAACAAAAAGAAGGGTGAAAAAAGTAACTATGTGTCTTAATTGCATGGTAAAGGCTGTTTGGAAGATAAAAATGCATAAAAAAAGCATCCAACAGAACTCAATAACACCAATTTAACAATTTTAACTTAGTTGTTTGACCCTGATAATTTCAGCGGTTAGCAAGAATTTTAAAAATCCTCAATCCCATTTCATTCTTTGTAAACGTACCGCATTTAAAATAGCCAACAATGCTACACCTACATCGGCAAAAACGGCTTCCCACATGGTGGCAATACCTGCCGCTCCCAATAAAAGAACAATTGCTTTTACCCCAAAAGCAAGTGCTATATTTTGCCAAACAATGCGTCGAGTAGATTTTGCAATCGCAATGGCCTGTGCCACTTTTGCTGGCTGATCTGTTTGAATAACAATATCTGCTGTTTCTATAGCAACATCACTACCCAAACCTCCCATAGCAATGCCTACATCACTTGCTGCTAGTACCGGAGCATCATTAATTCCATCCCCTACAAAGGCAACTTTAGCATTAGAAAGCGTTTGTAATCGTTCCACTTCTTGCAGCTTATCCTCTGGCAAGAGTCCACCTTTAGCACTATGAATCTTAAGGGCTCTCGCTATTTCTTGGGTAATAGAATCTTTATCTCCAGAGAGCATCACTATATTTGATATTCCTGCCTTTTTAATTTCTTGTATCGCCTTATAAGCATCGTCTTTTAACTCATCTGAAATGGTAACATAACCTATAAATTTCTCTTCAATCCCTACCATGACCGCACTATCCACAATGTTGCCCGTGTTTTTAGGAACTGATATATTATAGGCATTCATCAAAGCACTATTACCAACAAGAACGGTTTTTCCGTTCACGGTACCTTTTAATCCCATACCAGCTACCTCCGCAACTTCTGAAGCCCTATAATTTTTATCTAGAATTGATTTATAATCCAAAATAGCACGGGCTATGGGATGGATGGATTGTGACTCAATAGCCATAAGGTAATTCATTATATCTTTTTCACTGTAGGTTTTATTATCGGTAACTACAATGTCCTTAATTTTGAAAACCCCTTTGGTGACGGTACCGGTTTTATCCATCGCTACCGTATCAATTTTGGTCATAGTATCTAAAAAAGAAGCTCCTTTAAATAGAATACCATTCCGCGAAGCTGCCCCTAGTCCTCCAAAATAACCCAACGGAATAGAGATAACCAGTGCGCAAGGACAAGAAATGACCAAAAATACAAGTGCGCGGTACAACCAATCTCGAAACACATAACTATCTACAATAAAATAAGGCAGCAGGGTTAGCGTAATAGCGAGATAGACCACTATAGGAGTATATATTTTAGCGAATTTTCTAATAAACAACTCTGTTTTGGACTTTCTTGCTCTGGCATTTTGTACCATATCCAAAATACGGGCAATTGAACTATCATTGAATTTTTTGGTAGTTTCTACCTCTATAACACCATCTAGATTTATACTACTTTCAAATACTTTTTCTCCTTTGACAATTGATGCCGGTTTACTTTCCCCTGAAATAGCAGCCGTATTCAAACTAGCCTTATCGGACAACAATTTACCATCCAATGGAATTTTCTCTCCCACACGCACTTGCAATCGCTCCCCCACTGCTACACTTTCGGGAGCAACGGTTACATAGTTACCATTTCTAAATACTTGAGCAGATTTTGGTCTTATATCCAATAAAGCTTGTATGTTTCCTTTTGCACGAGTAACCGCCGCCTCTTGAATCAGCTCTCCTACGGCATAAAAAAGCATGACGGTAACCCCTTCAGGATATTCGCCAATTGCAAAAGCTCCAATAGTTGCAATGGACATTAAAAAAAATTCCGTAAAAAAATTCCCTTTTAAAATGTTATTCCAACCCATTTTCAAAACGGGGAATCCCACAGGAATATAAGCTATTATATACCATAAAATTCGAAGCCAATCTCCAAAAACAGTTACCTTGAAAAAATCTAAGGCAATACCAACTACCAACAACACAAAGCTAACGGTTGCACCAATATATTTTTTGAACCCTTCTGCCACATTACCGTGACTATGACTCGTATCATGCCCATGGTCATTAGAACAACAACCATCTACGTTATTGCTATGGATCGATGTTTTTTTAGAATTTTCCTTTTTCTTGGTTGTCATCATTACTATAGTTATCAATCTAGAATTTAAAATCCTATTTTTTAAAAATGCATCTGTATAGCAGAAGGTACTTAAAGAAAGGTTTTAACTCTAAAATGAATTTAAAATTACAACCCTCTACGGAACAAATGACCAACGAATGCTTTTTTTACACATCATTAACATAAGAAAAGGGGCTTAACACCAATGTAAATGAAGATTAATATTTAAACTGTGTACAGAACAAGATAAATTTAACGACACTAACAATTTTATACGCACAAAATGCCATTAAACCCTTGGGGCACTCATAATTATAATATGAGTTTATCATAGTATTTCGTGGATTAATTTCATCTCCCTGATTTTTTACTTTAATTTTAAGGAGAAGTCCACGCGTTATTATTATAAATTATGGTAATATATATTTCTATAAGATATATTTATAGTTAGATAAACTATGAAAATAAGTTTTGTGGATTTATAATAGTCAACTAGGTTAAATTTGATTGATAAGATTTTTTAAACTCCTTAAACTTATTTAAATATGGAAAATGATAAACATTCTGCCTCATCGGATGATGCCGGCAAATGCCCTCACCAACATGAAGAAAAAGCTTCCCCTATTTCAGAGGAAAACAATGAACATATGCAAAATAATGGTCTTTTGGCCGGCAAATGTCCTGTAATGCATGGTGGAAACACCTCAACCAAGGCAAATGTTATGAGTTGGTGGCCTAATGCTCTTAACCTAGACATTCTACATCAGCATGATACCAAAACAAATCCTTTAGGAGAAGATTTCGATTATCACGAAGAACTTAAGAAGCTTGATATTGATGCCTTAAAAAAAGACATGCATGCCTTAATGACGGACAGTCAAGACTGGTGGCCTGCAGACTGGGGCCATTATGGTGGTTTAATGATACGTTTATCTTGGCACTCAGCGGGATCTTATCGTATATCTGACGGTCGTGGTGGCGGTGGTTCGGGAAACCAACGTTTTGCACCTTTAAATTCTTGGCCGGATAATGTTAGTTTAGATAAGGCTAGAAGATTGCTTTGGCCTATTAAGAAAAAATATGGCAACAAAGTAAGTTGGGCAGATTTAATTGTGTTAGCGGGCACAATTGCTTATGAAGACATGGGGCTTAAAACATACGGGTTTGCTTTTGGGCGCAAGGATATCTGGAGTCCGGAAACAGATACATATTGGGGTGCGGAAAAAGAATGGCTGGCTCCAAGTGACGAACGTTATGAGAATGTAGATAAGCCATCTACTATGGAAAACCCATTGGCTGCGGTACAAATGGGACTAATTTATGTTAACCCTGAAGGCGTAAACGGTAAACAAGACCCATTAAAAACAGCGGCACAAATACGTGAAACTTTTGCTCGTATGGCCATGAACGATGAGGAAACTGTGGCTTTAACCGCGGGGGGACATACAGTTGGAAAAACACATGGAAATGGTGATGCCAGTATTCTAGGACCAGAACCTGAAGCTGCAGGCGTAGAAGAACAAGGGTTAGGGTGGAGCAACCCTACCAAATCAGGTAAAGGTCGTTATACGGTTACCAGTGGTCTTGAAGGCGCATGGACTACCAACCCCACTAAATGGGATGGCGGTTTCTTTGAAATGTTGTTTAATCATGAGTGGGAACCTCGTAAAAGCCCAGCAGGAGCCTGGCAATGGGAACCTGTGAATATTAAAGAAGAAGACAAACCTATAGATGTTGAGGATTCTAGCATACGTCATAATCCAATGATGACCGATGCAGATATGGCTATGAAAGTGGATCCTATCTACAAAGAAATCTCGTTGAAATTCATGAACGATCAAGAGTATTTCTCTGAAACCTTTGCTCGTGCCTGGTTTAAATTAACCCATAGGGATATGGGACCAAAAGCAAATTACTTTGGTACAGATGTACCTCAAGAAGATTTAATTTGGCAAGACCCTATTCCTAAAGGAAAAGCAGATTATGATGTAACAGCCGTAAAAACAAAAATTTACGCATCGGGTTTAACTATTCCTGAAATGGTAAATACAGCTTGGGACAGTGCACGTACCTACCGTGGCTCTGATATGCGTGGCGGTGCTAATGGCGCACGTATTCGCTTAGCTCCGCAAAAAGACTGGGAAGGGAACGAACCAAAACGTTTGGCACATGTACTCTCTGTTTTAGAGCCAATTGCTGCCGATTTTGGTATTAGTATAGCTGATACGATTGTTTTGGCAGGCAATGTTGGTATTGAAAAAGCAATTAAAGCAGCTGGATTAGATATTCCCGTTCCATTTACACCTGGACGCGGAGATGCTACCGACGAAATGACAGATGCGGATTCCTTTGAACCTTTAGAACCATTAGCTGATGGCTACCGGAACTGGAGTAAAAAAGAGTATGTAGTCAGTCCTGAAGAATTAATGCTAGATAGAACTCAACTTATGGGCTTAACAGCTCCCGAAATGACCGCTCTTGTGGGTGGTATGCGAGTTATGGGAACTAACTATGACAATACTAAACATGGAGTATTTACTGATAATATTGGTGCTTTAACCAATGATTTCTTTGTAAACTTAACAGATATGGGCAATACATGGAGGCCTACGGAAAAGGGGCTTTACGAAATCCGTGACCGTAAAACAGGAACTGTAAAATGGACAGCAACCCGTATGGACTTGGTTTTTGGCTCCAACTCCATTTTACGATCATATTCGGAAGTTTATGCACAAGATGATAGCAAAGAAAAATTTGCTAGTGACTTTGTAAAAGCATGGACCAAAATAATGAACAATGATAGGTTTGATTTGAATTAAAAGCTACAGTACGTAATTATTTATTGAAAGCGGCTTCCACCATAATCGAAGCCGCTTTTTTTTAGTTAACCTCTTCTTTTCGATAGTTATCAGAGCACATAAAACGGTTAAATCTTTACCCTGTAGCCTCAATAGAAAAACTACAATAAGCTTTACTATTACAAAAGCACGTATTCGGCGTATTTAAACATTTCAATAGCGTACTTTTATATTGTTCTGTTTTTTTGGTAGCTTTCACTTCTTACAACTAAGCAGTTTATATTTTTAAAAGGTATAAAACTATTCCTATGACAACTAATCATATCAAACCATTAGCGTTTAGTTTTCTCTTCATGTTAGCATTTGTAGCATGTAAAGAAAATAAATCCAATATAACAACGGATAAGGTTATAATCCCTGTAAAGTCTGAAAATTTTCTTTCCGGAGGGTTGGCCGAGCCTATATCAATTGAAAAAAGAACACTTTCCGATGGCTCAATTGCAAATTGCTATAAAATAACAGTTAACTCAACCCCTACAGATCATGAAATGGGACCTTGGTGCCCTAGTAATATTTCAGATGATGCGTCTGCCGGTGGTATCTGGTTAGATGATGGTAATGTGTATGATGTAGATGGTACTTTTATTAAAAACCTAGCTTCATTTTATGATGATGATACTTGGATGTTGTATGACAGTGAAACTGGAGAAATTACGAAAACCAAAACAAAAGAAGAGTGCCAAGAAGCAGCAAATCCAAATGTAGGTGAAGAATATCAAAATTACTGCGTTGAATGTCTGCCCTCTTATATAGCAGCTATAAAACATACGTATTATATTCCGGTAACCCCAAAACAAGCTGTTACTCCATATACCTTTTCTTCTAGACCAGGCGGCGGACCCCCTCCAGGTAGCCGCGACGGACATGAACGTCCAGAAAGACCAGAAGGAGGCCCTGAAGGACATTCTACTATGCCTTCAGATAGAGGATTAGCATTTAATGGCGTGGTATTTAATGCACCAGCCCCTGTAGATAATATTTTAGGTGCATATACTTTAGCTCCTTTTGATGATGCGGGAGGGCATATAAACCTAAATGCCGGTTACCACTACCATGCTGCTACGGGAATGTCAAAAAAAATAGAACAGGATGATGATCACGCTGCTATGATAGGATATGCCTTTGATGGATATGGAATCTTTGAAAATACAGATACCAAAGGAAAAGAATACAAGGATTTGGACAAATCCAGAGGTCATTATGATGAGGTGCGGGGCTATCATTACCACGTAGATAAAGCCGGGAACAATAATTTTATTGATGGCTTACGAGGTGAGTATGCGCTGTAGAACAGGACTAGTAGAAGGTTGCCTCCTTTTTTTATTATTTGTAAGCAGTATGGGTCTTGCCCACAATCCGGATGTATCAAATTGTATCATATCTAAAACCGAAAAAGGGCAAATTATCTTACAGATCAATAGCTCCCTTACAGCTTTTAAACAAGAGGTGGTCTTTAGAAACGGAGAAGGATCTTACAAATCCCCTGAAGAATTTAGGAATCTTGTTTTAAACTATTTCAATTCTAGTTTCTCAATTATAATTAACGACAAGGATACCTTACAGTTTAAGAATCCCAAAGTTTTTTTAGGTCATGAAACTAAATTGGTTGCAGAAATCACCGGCCTACCGAAAGACATACACACCATACACCTTAAAAATGAATTGTTCAAGAATATCTATAAAAACCAATCCATAGTTCTATTTCTACTAGCTAAATTACCAACGGAAAAATATACTTTGAGCAGTGCCAACCATCATCAAATAACCATTCAATTTAATAACGGGAATTGGACAGAATTGGAAAAAGCAGAAAAAAAATCTCTACTAGGATTCATTCCATACCTTATCATTGTTATTTTGGCCAGCTTCTTAATTTACCTTATTAGAAAACGGAAAAAGAATATATAAAAATCCCAAAAAGTTAAAACTGCCAAAACTTGCAACTTCAAGAAATGAAAATTAGAAAAATTACATTGAACGATATTCAAGAACTTAAAAAAATTGGTATATACACTTTTACCGAAACCTTTTCCTCTCAGAACAGTAAAGAAGATATGACCCAGTATTTGGAAAGTCAATTTTCCATCGAAAATTTAAAAACTCAATTAACGGACCCTAACTCTGATTTCTTTTTTGTTGAACATGATGGTAAAACCATTGGATATTTAAAAATTAATCTGGGTGCTGCGCAAACCGATATTAAAGATGAGAATGCTCTTGAAATTGAGCGTATTTATGTAATTAAAGCATACCAAGGTCAAAAAACAGGTCAAAAATTATTTAATAAAGCTCTTGAAATAGCAGAAAAACTAAATGTAGATTTTGTATGGTTGGGTGTTTGGGAGAAGAATTTTAAAGCAATCCAATTCTACAAAAAAAATGGATTTATCGAATTTAACAGGCATAGTTTTAAATTGGGCAATGATTTACAAACAGATATTATGATGAAACTTAATTTAAGATAGAAAAACAAACTTCAACAGTATCGAATATTAGGTTTATTCTCAAAATTTAATACTAAAAGTGTAATCAATGTTACCCTCAAACTTAGCTTTATAGATTATTTTTGTCCCTATAATTTCATCTTATGGAAGACATGATTTTTTATGATAGACTGCAGTTTGCATTTACTATCACATTCCACTACATATTTCCTCAACTAACCATGGGCCTATCATTAATGATTGTCTATTTTAAATGGAAATACCTAAGAAATAAGATTGAAAAATATAACGATGCCGCAAAGTTCTTCATGAAGATTTTTGCCATCAATTTTACTATGGGAGTGGTAACGGGAATTCCAATGGAATTTCAATTCGGCACCAATTGGGCCAAATTTTCCGAGTTGACCGGTGGTATTATTGGTCAGACCTTGGCCATGGAGGGCATGTTTTCTTTCTTCCTGGAATCATCGTTTTTAGCACTCTTTATTTTTGGGGAAAAACTAATGGGTCAAAAATTACACCTCCTAACCGGATTTCTTGTTTTTTTAGGTTCTTGGGCAAGCGGTTGGTTTATATTGGCTACCAATGCTTGGATGCAGCACCCAGTAGGCTATGAAATATTGGATAATGGCAAATACGTATTAGAAAACTTTTCTGCATTGTTTACCAACCCTTGGTTACTACCTGCTTTTTTACATAATCAATTGGCATCCGTTGTCACCTCTTCTTTTGTGGTAGCAAGTATAGGTGCTTTCTATGTATTGAGAAACAAGCAAACCGAATACGGGCAACTGTTCTTAAAAACAGGTGTTATTTTTGGTCTTATATCCAGTATTCTAGTTGCTTTTCCAACGGGAGATTGGAATGCAAAAAACGTAGCAAAATTTCAACCCGCTTCGTTTGCCGCTATGGAAGGGATTTTTGAAACTGAAAATGCAGGTGCGGAAATTGTCCTTGTAGGACAACCTAATATGATTGAGAAAAAGTTAGACAATAAAATTGCCGTTCCTAATATTTTAAGCTTTTTGACCTATCAGGAATGGGATAGACAAATTCCCGGAATGGATCAATTTAAAAAGGAAGAGCTACCCGATAATATTCCTGCACTGTACTATTCCTATCATATAATGGTTGGTTTGGGTACAATTTTTATGGCATTAATGGCCTTATCGGCATTTTTATTATGGCGCAAAAAACTGTACCAAGCAAGACCACTGCTTTGGGCTATTATGTTTTTAGTTCCCTTTCCTTACATAGCAAATCTCACGGGCTGGTATACGGCAGAATTAGGAAGACAACCGTACTTGGTGTATGGTCTTTTAAGAACCGCGGAAGGTGTTTCCCCTACGGTTTCTTCTGGTAACACCTTGTTTACTTTGCTAGGTTTTGTTGCCTTGTACATGTTGCTAGGGTTACTCTTTTTAGTCCTAGTTGGCAAAACTATAAACGAAGGTCCTAAACCCCAAATACATTAAATTATGGAAACATTTTGGTTCATAGCAATTGCTACCGTATTAGCGATATTTTTTATTCTGGACGGTTATGATTTTGGCGCAGGAATTATTCACTTATTTTTTGCAGAAACGGAAAAAGACAAAGAGGTAATTACAAAATCGGCAGGTTTGTTTTGGGATTCCAATGAAGTCTGGCTTGTAGCCGCGGGAGGTATGTTATTTATGGCATTCCCCACGTTTTACGCATCCGTTTTTAGTGGTTTTTATTTACCATTGATCATTGTATTATGGCTGATTATTTTTAGAGCTATAGGACTAGAACTGAGAGGGCAATTTAAGTTTCAAATGTGGAAAGACATCTGGGACAAATCTTTTGGCGTTTCAAGCTTATTACTCGCCTTGTTTTTTGGGATTGCCCTCGGCAATATCGTCAGAGGCGTAAATTTAGGCGGTGTTGAAAACGGGGTATCTACATATGAAGGGCATTATTTCTTTCTGCCCTTATGGGACAGTAGTTTTAGTCCGCTAAGCAAAACACCGGGAATCATAGATTGGTTTACCATTATCATTGGTTTGATTGCCGTAGTGACCTTGGCTATTCATGGTGCCAATTGGATTATCCTAAAAACCAATTCGTCCATCAATTCAAAATTGAAAATTATCATTTTCAGGTTGAATATTGCGCTTGCCGTACTCACCGTATTTTCATTAACCGTATGGAATACCGTTAATCCTAATTCATTTGATAATTTTGGCCATAAACCATATTTATTACTATTTCCCATAATTTATTTAACGGGACTTATTGGTCTATTCTTTATTAAAAAACTTAAAAAAGATATTCACGGTTTTGTATTATCAACACTCTTGATACTTGGCGGTATTACATCCTCGCTAGCTTCTTTGTTCCCCGTAATTCTGCCCTCGGTAAATACCACTCACGAACCGTTAACGATATACAATACCTCAGCATCCGAGTATGGTTTGTCCGTGGCTCTTAATTGGGCGTTAATAGGCTTTGTACTATTGGGAGTTTATTTTATTGTTCAAAAAAGATTGATGGCCGGAAAAATAGATAATATGGATTATGGTCACTAAAAAATGATTAAGATGACGGATACGTTAATTTCGCTCATTAGTATTTTAATAGGTATTTTTGGGGCCAATAGCACTGCTTCTATCTTCAAGAAGTATTCCTTTGGCCTTATCGGAAATACTATTGCAGGTGTATTTGGTAGTATCTTATTCATTAAATCGTTTGGAAGGTTAGGTTTCACTCCTCAATCCATAATGAGGTTAGGAGATTTTCATCTCAACTTATTCATCATCAATTGTCTTGTCTCATTTGCAGGCGGAAGCCTTGCCGTTATCTTGATTTCCAAATTAAAGCGCAAAATGAATCAGAATAATGGATAATAAAATTAGCGATCAAATGAAAAGCGCACCTCAAAAAAAGTGGAATGACGTATTCAGTAATAACGAATACGTTTATGGAGAAGCTCCAAACGAATACTTCAAAGAACATATAGAAAATAGTACATCTGGAAAAATTTTATTTGCGGCCGAAGGCGAAGGAAGGAATGCTGTACACGCTGCTAAATTAGGCTGGCAAGTTTCTGCTTTCGATATAAGTGAGAAGGGAAAAGACAAGGCCCTGCATTTAGCAAAAGTAAATAAGGTAGTAATTGATTATAAAGTAGGGGACTTACCTGATCTAAATTACCCTGAAGCCTCTTTTGATATTATAGTTTTAATTTACGCTCACTTTTCACCAGAACTTAAGTCTAAGTATCATAAAAAATTAAACACCTTATTAAAAAAAGGCGGTATAATTATTTTTGAAGCTTTTAGTAAAAAGCACATAGAATACCAAGAAGCGAACCCTAAAGTTGGAGGCCCGCAACACATCGATTTTTTATTTTCGATTAAAGAAATTAAATCCGATTTCAGCAATTATGAAATTATTGAATTAGCAGAGGAAGAAATTATATTACGCGAGGGTATGAAACACAATGGCAAGAGTTCTGTAATACGTTTTATTGGCCGCAAAAAATAAGTTTACATCATAACTTTACCACTATTCTTCTATATGGTTCATTTTGTATACTCCTTTATAAAAAACATGGATGGACTCTACTCCAGTAAAATGTATTGCCCTATTGCTTTTCATCTGATTTAAACGTACAACGTCTCATAATCAACTGGAAGGTAATTATATATCATATATTTGCATTTCTACACAACCTAACCAGTTTAAACTATAAACCTTAACCATGAATCCTGAAAAAGACGTTTTTGAAAACTCAGAAGAAAAATGGAATTTTATAATTGCGTTAATCGTAATTGCCGTTTTCTCGGTATTCATATATCAATACTTCTTTAAATCTGATGAAATCCCGGTAGTTGAAACATCAACTGATACGGATGAATCCCAAACGGAATCCAAGCCCTACTCCAAAACGAAAGATCATGTAAGCGAATATGTCTATGTGGGTTCTAAAACCTATGAACTGAAGAAAATAAAAACTGAAGATGCTTATTTAAAAGAGATAGACAGTGCAGTGATTATTTCTGACATCACAAAAAATAAGTCTATCGTTATTGATACCATTTCAGGAACTAAATCTTCGGATAAGAAAGTTGAAGAATCAATAGATGATCAACAAAAAAATTCTGAAATTGTAACTCCTCCAAAAGAGGAATTGGTTGTACCCAAAGCCAGCACAGTGGCCGAAACTCCCGTAGAAAAAGATATAAAAAAAGAAACGGAAACATTACAAACCAAGACCAAACCCCAAACCAGCAATACAACTTACAACTGTGTTATAGTAGTAGGTGTCTTTAGAGAGCAAAATAACAGGAAAACAATCATTGAAAAACTAAAATCTTTGGGCTACAACCACTCAGAAGGTAGTTTACGAGAAGGCATGAGTTATGTTGGTGTACCAACTGCCTGTAATGATGAGCAAGAAAAACAAAAGCTTTTAAAAGAATTGAACATTGCTTTTGGTATAGATTCATGGGTTAAGAAGCTTTAGTTCAAAACGAAAAAAGCCGTAAGTATACTTACGGCTTTCATATTTTATTCAATAAGAAACTTATTTGCCCCCATTTAGTTTATCCTGTAATTTTTTTAACTCATCCCACTTGTCAGCACTCGCCAATTTAGCCTGTTTAGGCCATGAGCCAGGTTTGTGCATAGTGTAACGCGGTCCGGCTTCTTTTAAAATGCCTTCTAAAACTTTCACCGTCGTTTTCCCTAACTTTTCAAAAGTTCCAATACCTTTATCCGTTAGAATAGAGGCAATTTTAGGACCGATGCCCTCAATCTTTTTTAAATCGTCTTTCTTCGCTTTTGAAGCAGGTTTCTTAGCTACTGTTTTTTTAGCTACAGGTTTTTTAGCTACTTTCTTTACTGGCTTCTTTGCAACCTTTTTGACAGTTTTCTTAACCGGCTTTTTAGGCGCAGGCATTGAAGTTAAATCGACTACGCTATTGTCTATCCCCTCGTAAGGTGATGGCACATAAGCATCTGCCGCATGATCATTGAACCAACCTTTATCCGTACTTAAATAACGAAACTCGTAACGTTTTCCAATCTCAAGTTTTATAGTCTTGGAATAAGAACCGTTCTTTTTTTCCATTTGATAAGCACTGTCGTTAGTTTGCCAATTATTAAAATCACCCAACAACAGAACATCAGATGAACTTGGAGCTTCGTTTGCTCCAACCGTAAATGTTACCAAAGCATGTGAACTTTTACCTTTTGTCTGTTTTGCTAATGCCATATCTATTGATATTTGTTTGTTATATAAATGTAACGCAGAAATTACTCATTACCATAAGTTTAAGCCAACAAATTTTTTATTTAAAATCATTACAGTTAAATATAGGCTTCCGGCTATGTAACCAAAACCCAACCATTCATTGAGCTACTTAACAACGAAATAGCAACACGAACATTGTTGTCAAAAAGATTTATATCAAAAAGCTATCTTTACCGATTTAAAAGCTGTTAATGTCATATACCTTACTATCCTCCCCTCTACAAGGCTTTACAGATGCTATTTTCCGTAACGCGCAACAGAAATATTTTGGAGGAATAGACACTTACTACGCACCATACATTCGGTTTAATAGGAAGATGATCATCAAAGGATCATACCAACGGGATTTAAACCCCGAGGTGAATACAAGTTTGGAACTGATACCACAGGTAATGACTGCGGACGTTGAACATTTTCTGTTTGTAATTAAATACATTCAGTCGTTAGGATATAAAGAACTGAATTGGAATTTAGGCTGCCCCTACCCTATGGTCACCAATAGCGGAATGGGTTCTGGACTTATATGCAATACCGAAAAAATAGACCATATCTTAGAACGCGCCCATAGCGAAACCGATGTTACCATTTCTATGAAAATGCGTCTTGGCTATGAAAACAGCCAAGAAATATTAGATGCTTTTCCCATACTAGAAAAGTATCCGCTTAAGAATGTAGCCATACATGCCCGTCTTGGAAAACAACTATATAAAGGAGGTGTAGACCTAGAGGCCTTTCAGAAGTGCGTAGATGTTGCAAAACATACTTTATATTATAACGGTGATATAACTACCGTTGCTCAGTTTAACGCCATGCGTGAACGTTTTCCTTCTATTGAACATTTTATGATCGGCCGTGGTCTAATAGCCAATCCGTTTCTTCCCAGTATGATCAGACTAAACACCACTGAATACCCCAAAAAACGATGGGATATTTTCAGAGAATTTCATGATACTATTTATCAACAATATGACGCTATACTTTCTGGGCCCACACCTATTAAAATGAAGATGCTAGGCTTTTGGGAGTTTTTCTCCCAGTCTACACATAATCCCCAGAAAGTCTATAAAGCCATTAAGAAAGCAGGCAACCCATATAAGTATAAACAGGCGGTAGGAGAAATTATAGCTACTCAAAAGCGTATTCTTTCTCCATAAGCTATTTTTATAAAGGTTGATTACTCCAGTTTCTTTTTTTTAATGTTACTGAATATTTAGAAATAACCCGCTAAAATCAAGCTCCTAAACACGCTCCAAAATTCGGACAAATATGAGGTAGGAGAATCCAGACATGAATAAAAAATAGAATAATAAAAAGCAACCCTATTAATAAAGCATGACTAATATAAACCTCATCTCCTGCTGGCTTGATTATTGGCCACAACAGACCAAATACTCCTGATACAAATAAAAAGAAAGGAATACCCGATGAAAAAATTAGAAATTGAGCACTAAACTCATCTTTTAAAGCACCGTAAAAAGTAAGCCCTATACCTATAGATAGAATCAATAAGATCCAGTAAACTTTTTTAGCTGTACCATTTTTAACTGTAGCCATGATTTCCAATTTTTCGATTATTACCATCTAAAATTACTCTGAATCAAGACAATACTAAATGACCTACATCAGGACAAGAAATAATTAATCGAAAAAAAGAAAATGGTATTTTATTTAGACTTAAAACCTTTGGGATAATTTACAGTCTATGCTTAATCCAAAACTTTTAATTTTATGTGAATACACATGTAAGGAGGTACCTCAATATAGCCCATATAAGCTTTAAAAAAGCCAAACGAATATGACCAATACAAAGAAATGCAATCACATCTTAAGCCTTTACAGCGGCTATTTAGTCTACAATTTTTCAGTAAATGATATTTAAATAAAAAGAAAAAGCTCCTTAAGTTTACACTTAAAGAGCTTTAAATAAAATTGTGACCCCGGCAGGATTCAAACCTGCAACCCTCAGAGCCGAAATCTGATGCGCTATTCAGTTGCGCCACGAGGCCAATTTTATGCTAATTTTTGTTTTACAATGGCAGAAATGGTTTTACCGTCTGCTTGTCCGGCCAATTCTTTGGATACCATACCCATAACCTTGCCCATATCTTTCATTCCCGATGCTCCAGTAGCATCTATAGTCTGTACGACTACTTTCTCTATTTCTTCCTCAGTAAGCTGTTCTGGCAAGAACTTTTCCAATACTGCTATCTGTGCCAATTCTGGCTCGGCAAGATCTTCTCTTCCTTGATCTTTAAATATTGTAGCACTATCTTTACGTTGCTTTACAAGCTTCTGAACCAGTTGAATTTCATCATCTTCGGTCAACTCTCCGCCCTTTCCGCTAGTCTGTGCCATTAGCAAGGCAGATTTAATGGCGCGAAGCGATTCCAAAGCAACAGTATCCTTTGCTTTCATTGCCGCTTTCATCTGTTCCATTACCTTTTGCTGTAAGCCCATGCCTTTTTATTTAGGACTGCGAAGATAAAAAATAAACCCGAAAAAAAATTAATTTTCTCGGGTTTAAACTTGAGTTAGTTAAGTTTATTTTAAAATCTTTAATCTACATTATCGTGTAGAAAAGAATTGTTGGAACGCAACCTAATTTCATCGTTGCTATCCTCACCTAGCGTAGTTCTTGAAACCTTACTTTCTTCTCTTCTAGCATCGCTTAAATCTATTCCCTGACGCTTATATGCAGGCTCTTTTTCAATTTCGTCAATACTACTTACACTGTTCTGAAACTTATAATTGAAATCTTTTAGCTTTCTTCTTCTCTCGTCCGCTCTTTCCTTTAACAGCTCGTCTATAGGACTGTTCATTGGATCAATCTCTGCAGGAGCCTCGGTTTGTGGAGCTTCAACACGCTTCACTTCCATTTTAGGTTCTTCCCTGGCAATTGGCTGTGGTTTCGGTTGTGGTTTTGGCGCTGGAGTTGGTTTTGGAGCAGGCTTAGCATTTGTTAGCTCATCCTCAACTTCCATATAATCATCAAGACTGTAGCGCTTCTCACCCTCTTCATTGTATTCCATTACAGGAATAACCTCAACAGGACTGGTAACATCAATATCCTTAACATCATCATCAAGGCTAAACGTAATTACATTGTCTTGAGCTTCATCTTCTACTACCTCTTCTTTTTTAGCAAAAGGCATATCAAAACTCATGGTAATCTGTTCTTCTTTTAACTTATCGTAAGAAACGGTCATTGGATCAATAACCTCTATATCGTTAATAGAATCTTGTGCATTTACGATTACGAAATCGTCTTCGGAAGTATTTACTTCCGCTACTTCTTCTAAAACCTCTTCATAAAAAACATTGAAGTTTTTGATATAGCTTGTTGTTTCTATTAAATCCATTCCCGGCTCTTCCTTTACATCTTCTTCAAGAGTATGTTTAATTACCGGAGGTTCTTCCTTTACTTTTTCGATTGGTAATTGATGGACTACATTTTTTCTAGCCATTAAATCATGCTGAGCACGTTGCTCATCTTCCAACGTATGGATGATTTTTTTTGTTTCTGTATTTACTATTTCATCTTGTTGATCAACATCAAAACCTGTAGCAATAATAGTAACAGCAATAGCTTCTCCTAAATCCTCATCTTCACCAACACCCATAATGATATTAGCACCATGACCAGCTTCTACTTGAATGTAATCATTAATTTCACCTATCTCATCAATTGTAATCTCTTGTGAACCCGAAACGATTAGCAACAATACATTTTTAGCACCACTAATTTTATTATCGTTCAATAAAGGAGAATCCAAAGCCTTTGTAATAGCTTCGTGTGCTCTTGCCGAACCTGTAGCTTGAGCAGAACCCATTATAGCAGTACCACTATTGGAAAGTACTGTTTTAGCATCTCTAAGGTCAATATTCTGAGTATAGTGATGTGTAATTACTTCCGCAATACCTCTAGCTGCGGTAGATAAAACTTCATCCGCTTTAGAGAAACCAGCTTTAAAGCCTAGGTTACCATATACTTCTCGAAGCTTGTTGTTATTTATAACTATTAATGAATCTACATTGGCACGTAATTTTTCAATACCTATACGTGCTTGTTCGCAACGCATTTTACCTTCAAACTCAAAGGGCATGGTAACGATGCCCACGGTAAGCACGTCCAATTCTTTTGCTTGTTTTGCGATAACAGGAGCAGCACCCGTACCGGTACCCCCACCCATACCAGCGGTAATGAATATCATTTTGGTAGTAGTGGCCAACATTTGTTTGATCTCCTCCATACTTTCCAAAGCGGCCTGTTCACCTACCTCAGGGTTGGCACCAGCTCCCAATCCTTCTGTTAATGAAACCCCTAATTGTATTTTGGTAGGTACTGAACTATTGTTCAATGCTTGTGAATCTGTATTGCATATTACAAAATCCACTCCGTTGATACCGGACTGAAACATGTGGTTAATTGCGTTACTACCACCGCCTCCTACGCCGATTACTTTAATTACATTGCTTTGATTCTTTGGAAGATCGAATGATATTCCATCAAATTCCGTGTTGTTGCTCATAGTGTATTAATTACTGGTTAATGTGTGTGTTGTTTTTACTCGGCATTATCCAAAAAGTCTTTTAACTTCTCGGACCATTTATCAAATACCGATTTTCGTTCTTTTTGAACTTTTGCCGCAGCTTGTTGTTGATGCTCTTCTTCTTCATGACCTGCCATAACAAGTTCCCCCTCGTCTACAAGCTCTTCTTTTTCTTCTACAGGTTTGCCCTTCGTCTCGTTAGCTACCGCGTTCATCAAAAGACCAACTGCCGTAGCATATAATGGACTGGCGATTTCGGCATCTGAATCGCCCGCCAAGTGTTCATTAGGGTAACCGATACGTGTATCCATACCCGTAATGTATTCTACCAACTGCTTTAAATGCTTTAACTGGCTACCGCCACCTGTAAGCACTATTCCTGCAATCAGTTTCTTTTTTTGTTCATCATGACCGTAATTTTTGATTTCCGTATAAACCTGCTCTACGATTTCAACAACACGTGCATGAATAATTTTGGATAGGTTTTTAAGGGTAATCTCTTTTGGCTCTCTACCACGCAAACCTGGTATTGAAACTATTTCATTATCCTTATTCTCTCCCGGCCAAGCTGAACCAAACCTTACCTTTAAAAGTTCTGCTTGTTTTTCTATAATTGAACAGCCTTCTTTGATGTCCTCGGTAATAACACCGCCACCAAAAGGAATTACCGCAGTATGACGAATAATACCATCTTTAAAAATGGCCAAATCCGTTGTGCCACCTCCTATGTCGATTAAGGCAACACCGGCCTCTTTTTCTTCTTTGCTCAAAACAGCGTCTGAAGAAGCCAATGGTTCCAATGTTATGTTACCTAAATCCAGGCCGGCGCTTTTAATACACCTACCTACATTTTTAATTGAAGAAACCTGCCCTACAACCACATGAAAATTAGCTTCTAGACGACCACCGTACATGCCGATAGGCTCTTTAATCTCTGCCTGTCCGTCTACTTTGTACTCCTGTGGAAGCACATGAATGATTTCTTCACCGGGAAGCATAACCAACTTGTATACTTGATTACAGAGCTTATCCAAATCATCATCATTGATAACTTCTTCCGAATCTGCTCTGGTAATATAATCGCTATGGTGCAGACTTCTTATATGCTGCCCGGCAATACCAACAACAACAGAGCCAATTTTTAAACCTGAATTAACTTCAGCTTCTTCTACTGCTTGTTGAATGGATTGTATGGTTTGCGTAATGTTATTCACAACACCACGGTGCACCCCTAAACTCTTAGATTTACCGATGCCTAAAACCTCAATCTTGCCATACTCGTTTTTCTTACCGATTATAGCTACAATTTTAGTTGTTCCAATGTCTAATCCTACCGAATAATTACCTACTTCCATAACTTATATTTTGGTGCACACTACTTGATTGTCAAACTCTAAACTAACAACATCATAGTTCTGCAGAGTTTTGTCTTTATTTGCTTTGGCGTAAAATGCCTTGAAATTGCTAAACTTTTCTTTTAACCGTTCTACATCTCCCAAATTGACAACAAACTCTTCGGTTCGGAAACGAAGTTGGTATTTCTCCTCGTTTACGATCTGTAACCCAATGATGTTTTTCTTAAGAAACTCGTCCGTATTGATATAATTCAAAATTTTATAGACATCCGCTAAGCCTTCATCAGTTACTCTGCCCGTAATTATTGGCACACGTGCGGAGTAACTGTTTGACAACGGCATTTGCTTTCCGTCCTCATCAAGATAAAATTTTGAATCCCCTTCTATACGTCCGATTGGTGTACGTTGAACGATCTTCGACGCTAAATCACCGCTTACTGTAAGATAAACTTGGGCACTTTTCACCATTTTATTGGCCTCAATGGCCTTCTCCATGGTATTCAAAGCTAATTTTTCTTTGGGCATGTTTTCAAGGCTACCGAATTTTTGTATTAACAATTTATTAACCGAGCCTTCGGTGATGAATAAATTTTGATTTTCAATGAATTCTATAGCGATACCTTTTACGTTTCTCTGAGCACTTCTTTGATTTGAAAATGCGTAAAGTCCCGTTATTACAACGATTAAGGCTACTAGCTTTATGTAGTTATAATTAATATGCATCTTGTAATTCTTTTGTAATCTTACTTACTTCCAAACCTATATCTCCAGCACCCATGGTAACAAGTACTTGAGGATTTTGTTTTTTTATTTCGTTTATTAATTTGGATTTATGAATTGTTCTTACATTGGTATTATCGATTTTCTCCAACAACCATTCCGAAGTTATACCTTTAATTGGTTTTTCCCGTGCGGGGTAAATATCCAGCAACAGAATACTATCAAACTTTGACAGACTTTTCGCAAATTCATCCGCAAAATCTCTTGTTCTAGAAAATAGATGTGGCTGAAAAATCGCCAATGTTTTTTTATTTGGATGCATTTCCGATACCGCATCGTAAACTGCATTTATTTCTGTAGGATGATGTGCATAATCATCAATAAAAACAAAATCTTCCGTCTTTATTTTATATGAAAATCGTCTCTGCACGCCTTTAAAGGTGGCCAACGCATTTGCTAATTTCTCTGCTGGCACACCCGTATGCAACGCCATAGCAAAAGCAACTAGACCATTCAACAAATTATGCCTTCCTGGCTTATTGAATTTTACATCTACCAGCGTAGCATCCGGCGTAACCAAATCAAAAATATAACTCCCATTTTCAATTTTAAGATTTGTAACACAGTAATCCGCATCATCTTCAATACCGTAAGTAATTCCTTCTAAGGGTAAACCCTTTCTAACAAAAAGTGCTCCACCTGGCGACACTTTATTAGCAAACTCTATAAATGATTTCTCCAACTCTTTAGAGTTACCATAAATATCAAGATGGTCTGCATCCATAGAAGTAATACAGGCCACATCAGGAAACAACCTCAAGAAAGACCTATCGAACTCATCGGCTTCCACAACGGAATAGTCTGTTCCCTCAAAAACAAAATTACTATTGAAATCTTCAGATATACCCCCTAAAAATCCAGTAAAGCCTACCCCTGTTTCCTTTAGCAAATGCGCCAAAATACTGGTGGTGGTAGTTTTACCATGGGTACCTGCTACCGCCAAGCAAAAACTGTCTTTTGTAATCCATCCCAATACCTCTGAACGTTTCTTAATCGTAAATCCGTTCTCTAAAAAATATTGATACTCCGTATGCTCCACAGGCACTGCTGGGGTATAGACTACAAGTGTATTTTCTCTGTTTTTATAACTGGAAGAAATGAGAGCAGTATCATCTTCGTAATGAATATCTATACTTAAACCAGAAAGTTCTTTTGTAAGAGGTGTGCGAGTTTTATCGTAACCCGCCACATTCTTTTCCACGAACTTGAAATAACGGGCCAGAGCGGACATACCAATGCCTCCAATGCCAATAAAATATACGTTATGTATGCGTTTCAAGTCCATTTATACTCAATCTCATGCCTTTATTTACCAGTGGCATTCCCAATTAATTTTTCTATTTCGTCTACAATATCTTTTGTAGCGTTCGGCAAAGCCAATTTCTTGATATTATCAGCCAAGCTCTTCTGTTTGTTATGATCTGAAAAAAGTTCTGAAAACGTATTTTCAAACTTTTCCTCGAGCTCACTTTCTTTCAATAATATAGCAGCATTCTCATTTGCCAAGGCACGCGCATTTTTTGTCTGATGGTCCTCGGCCACATTTGGCGAAGGCACAAAAATTACAGGTTTACCAACAATACATAACTCAGAAACCGAACCTGCACCTGCACGAGATATAATTATATCCGAAGCTGCATAGGCGTAATCCATGCGGTTCATAAAATCAAGTACTTTTACTGTATCCGAAGTGTATTTTTTATACTCATCTATATACAGTTTTCCACATTGCCATATTAACTGAACTCCCAAATTTTCAAAAAATTCAAGGTTACTCGCTATCAGCTGATTTATTCTTCTTGCCCCAAGACTGCCACCTAAAACCAAAAGCGTAGGCACTCCTGTTTTCAATCCGAAAAAATCTAAAGCTTCATTTTTATCAGCGGACATTTCCACTAAATCACCACGAACAGGATTACCCGTTTTTACGATTTTATCCTTTGGAAAAAACCGTTCCATTTCATCATAAGCAACACAAATTTTTGCCACTCTATCCTTCAGTAATTTGTTTGTAATACCAGCATATGAATTCTGTTCTTGCAGTACGCAAGGCACCCCTTTACCCGAAGCAACCCGTAACATAGGCCCACTAGCAAAGCCCCCTGTGCCTATTACGGCATCAGGCTTGAACTTTCGTACTATTTTACCAGCTTTCATTAAACTACTTATTACCTTAAAAGGAAACATTAGATTTTTAAGGGTCAGTTTCCGCTGTAAACCACTAATCCACAACCCCTGAATCTCATAACCCGCCTGCGGCACTTTTTCCATCTCCATTCTATCTTGGGCACCAACAAACAAAAAATGAGCATCAGGATGCCTTCTTTTCAATTCGTTCGCAATAGCCACAGCTGGGTAAATATGCCCACCTGTTCCACCACCGGATAATATGAATTTATAGTTGCCCACTCAGTACTTCTAAAGGGTTTGTCTCGTCTATATCCGCGGATGATTTTTCCGCACTTGTATTTTTATTACTCACACTTAGAATGATACCGATAGCCAAACAGGTCATCCAACTACTCGTACCACCACTACTTATTAATGGTAAGGTTTGACCCGTTACCGGAAAAAGCTCTACCGCAACCGCCATGTTTATCAACGCCTGAAAAACTATGGGAAGCCCAACACCAAGTGCGACCAATTTTCCAAAAATAGTTCCGCTACCATTGGCAACGACCACAATTCTAAATAGTAGAAACATATAAAAGAACATCAAGGCAAAACCACCTACCAGTCCATATTCCTCAACAATTATGGCATAAATAAAATCTGACGAACTTTGTGGCAAGAAATTCTTCTGCACGCTTTTACCCGCACCTTTACCCACTATACCTCCAGTAGCGATAGCAATCTTGGCACGTTCAATTTGATAATCAGCTTCCGTATCTTCCGAATCCGCAAAATTTTCAACCCTACTGATCCATGTATCCACGCGATTAGGAAACAAACCGGGAATTGCCTTAGCCGTTAATATAAAAAATGCAAGACTTAATATACTAGCACCAATAATCCCCATTAAATATTTAATAGGATAACCTCCTAAAAAACATAGCAAAAGCACCATTGAAAAAATGATGGCCGCTGTTGAGAAATTGGCTGGCAGAATAAGTGCCACTGTTAGAAAAACAGGTATCCATAAGGGCAAAATACTCTCTTTAAAAGTAATGTCCTTATGACGCACTTTACTCAAGTAACGCGCCACATATATCATTAAAACAACAGCTGCAAGGTTAGAGGTCTGAAATGAAATACCTACCAACGGAACACTGATCCACCGGCTGGCATTCGCACCATCTATCGTTGTGCCTTGTGCTAGCGTAAACACTAATAAAACTAATACCAAGGGCATTGCTATGAGCGACAATCCTTTAAAGAAATGTGCCGGAATACGGTGTATTCCGTATATAATACCAAAACCTAAAGACAGTAATAACGCATGTTTTACCAAATACCCAAAAGTGGTACCATTACCCACCACATATACCAAGTTGCTACTGGCGCTGTAAACAGGTAAAAACGAAAATAAGCCCAACAGGGCCGCAATGGCCCAAATAGCTTTATCTCCTTTTATATTTTGAAAAAATGCATTCACTTATAACCAGTATTATAATGACTTAACTGCCGCTTTAAATTGATCGCCACGGTCTTCATAATTTTTAAATAAATCAAAACTTGCACACGCTGGTGACAATAAAACCGTATCACCACGCTCTGCAATTTTGTAAGCTACTTTTACAGCTTCTTCCATAGCAAAAGTTTCAACCATGAGATCTACCACATTGCCAAAGGCATCTTTAATTTTTTCATTATCCAAGCCCAAACAAACTATGGCCTTTACCTTCTCGCGCACCAATGGCATCAATTCTTTGTAATCGTTTCCTTTGTCCTGTCCACCAACAATCCAAACGATAGGCGTTTTAACGCTATCCAATGCATAGAACACAGAATTTACATTCGTAGCCTTAGAATCGTTTATGTATTGTACATGGTGTATTTTAAGTACGTTCTCCAATCTATGCGGTGCTCCTTGAAAGTTGGCAATACTCTCACGTATAGATGCTTTTCTAATGCCTACTAATTTTGCCGCAGTCATTGCTGCCATGCTATTTTTTAAATTGTGTTTTCCTTCTAGGGCTAATGTCTCTTTTGTCATTTTCAGTGTCTCGTTAGTTAGGTTCAGTATTATGTTGTTGTTCTGTAAATATGCTCCTTCTTCCAGCTCTCGTTTTATAGAAAAAGGAAGCAGTTTTGATTTAACGGGGTGCTTTTTAAGCCATGCAACGATCACTGGATCGTCTGCATCATATATTAAAAAATCGTCTTCGGTTTGGTTCTTCGCTATGCGGAATTTTGAAGCGACATAATTTTCAAATTTATAATCGTATCGATCTAAATGATCCGGAGTGATGTTCGTTAGAATAGCGATATGCGGTCTAAAATCCACTATACCATCCAATTGAAAACTGCTGATTTCCAAAACGTAGAAATCAAAATCGTTTTCAGCTACCATTTTGGCATAACTATCACCTATGTTCCCTGCCATTCCCACATTTGCACCACCTTCTTTTAAAAGGTGATTTGCCAACATGGTAGTAGTGGTCTTTCCATTGCTTCCTGTAATTCCAATTAAAGTGGCATCTGTATATTTTGATGCGAATTCAATCTCTGAAATAACAGGAATTGTTTTTGCATGCAATGCCTTTACCAATGGAATAGTATCCGGTATACCCGGACTCTTCATTACCAAGTCTGCATTTAGAATCTTTGCTTCCGTATGCTTTTCGGCCTCCCAGTCAATATCAAGATGTTCAAGAACGTTTTTATATTTTTCCTTTATTTTACCACTATCGGACACAAAAACTTCGTATCCTTTTTGTTTTCCCAAGATGGCAGTACCTACGCCACTTTCACCTCCTCCTAAAATCACCAACCTCTTCATCTTATCTTACTTTCAAAGTGACAACGGTAATAACCGCTAAAAGAATGGCCACAATCCAAAACCGGGTTACTATTTTACTCTCGTGATAGCCCTTTACTTGATAATGGTGATGTACAGGTGACATGAGGAAAACACGTTTACCTTCTCCAAATTTTTTCTTGGTATACTTGAAATACCCTACTTGTACTATAACCGATAGCGACTCCGCAAAGAAGATTCCACACAAAACGGGAATCAATAATTCTTTCCTAATGATAATGGCGATTACCGCGATAATTCCCCCTATGGTTAAACTTCCCGTATCTCCCATAAAAACCTGTGCCGGAAAAGCGTTGTACCATAGAAAGCCTACTAGAGCACCCACAAAAGCCGTAATAAATACAACTAGTTCTCCTGAGTTGGGAATAAACATGATATCCAGATAATCCGAAAAAATAACGTTACCGGAAACCCAAGCAAAAATGCCAAGTGTAAATACGATAATTGCAGAAGTACCTGCCGCCAAACCATCTATACCATCTGTAAGGTTAGCTCCGTTAGATACCGCTGTTACAATTAGAATTACAATTGGTATAAATATTAACCAAGCATAATCCCTAGCGCTCTCTCCTGCCCATCCAATAAAATCAGCATAATCCAATTCATTGTTTTTGGTAAAAGGAATGGTGGTACGTACAGATTTAACTTCTTTCCCGACCACTTCTTTTACTTCCAGTTGTTCTGTAATGATACTACCTGTATCTTCTCTCATCGTAACCCCTGGATGAAAATACAGTGTAGCTCCAACCCCAAGACCTAAGACCACTTGTCCTAAAACCTTAAACCTACCTTTTAGTCCTTCTTTATCTTTCTTGAACACTTTAATGTAATCATCGGCAAAGCCAATGAAACCCATCCAAAGCGTGGTAACAATCAATAGTATGATGTAAATATTGTCTAGCTTGGCCAATAACAACACTGGAATAAGTGTTGCCATAATAATGATGAGCCCACCCATTGTAGGTGTACCCGCTTTTTGCTTCTGCCCTTCCAAACCAAGGTCACGCACACTTTCGCCAATTTGCTTCTTTTGAAGAAAAAGAATGATACGCTTACCATATACCGTGGCGATCAATAGGGAAAGTAAAATAGCCATTGCCGCCCTAAAGGTGGTGAACTGAAATAAGCTCGCCCCTGGCAACTGGTATTGTTTCTCTAAATATTCAAATAGGTAGTATAGCATCTTTTAAGCTTCTAGTCTTTTATTCCTTTGGTCTTTGTTATTTATCCAAACTCTTCAAAACGTCTTGTACCATTTCAAAATCATCAAAATGAATACGTTTTCCGTTGGTCTCTTGATAGGTCTCATGACCTTTACCCGCAATGAGTATAATATCATCGGCATTTGCCAGTTGACATGCTGTTTTTATAGCCTGCTCTCTATTTTCTATGGATAAGATTTTCTTTACATTCTGTGGCTCCACACCTTCTTCCATCTCCGTAATTATGGCTGATGGCGATTCACTCCTAGGATTATCAGAAGTAAAAATGGCCTGATTGCTCATCTCCGAAGCAATATGACCCATTACCGGACGCTTAGATCTGTCTCTATCGCCACCACACCCCACAACGGTGATGACGTTTTCATTTCCAGTTCTCAATGTGCTGATTGTTTCCAGAACATTTTTTAGCGCATCCGGCGTATGGGCATAATCCACTATGGCAGTAATCTTTTTACTTGAAATAAAATATTGAAAGCGACCGTCTACATTCTCTAACTCACTCAGCAACCTTAAGGTCTCTAAGGTTTCCATACCCAATAAATCCGCTGTGGCGAAAATGGCCAGCACATTGTAGGCGTTAAAATGCCCTATTAACCTGGACCAAAGTTCATGGTCATTTATTTTTAATAAAGTGCCGTTAAACTGACTTTCCAAAACTTGCGCACGATAGTCCGCATAGGTTCTAAGAGCATATGTATACTTCTTTGCCTTTGTATTTTGAAGCATTACCGCTCCATTCTTATCATCACTATTGGAAATTGCAAAAGCAGTTTTCGGCAATTGATCAAATAATATTTTTTTAGTATCCCTATACTCCGCAAACGTTTTGTGGTAATCTAAATGATCATGGGAAAGGTTAGTGAAAATCGCTCCTTCAAAGACCAACCCTTGTGTTCTTTTCTGATGAATACCATGGGAACTCACTTCCATAAAGCAAAACTCTACACCCGCCTCGTTCATAAGGAACAAATGCTCGTTTATGGTCAAAGCATCTGGAGTAGTATGACTTGTAGCATGCTCCTCTTCATCTACCATTATCTTAATAGTGGACAGTAGACCTACTTTATAGCCAGCTTTTTTAAACAACTGATAAAGCAAACTAGATATGGTAGTCTTACCATTGGTCCCCGTAACACCAACTAGCTTAAGGTTCTTAGAAGGATTACCATAATAGTTAGATGCCATCATAGCCAAAGCCGTATTGCCATCTTTTACTTCCACATACGTAACCCCATCTATAATTTGCTCAGGTAATGTCTCGCAAACAATGGCTTTTGCACCAAGATCAATGGCTTTTGCAATGTATAAATGGCCATCCGTTATTGTGCCTTTGACAGCTACAAAAACATCATCCATCTTCACCTTTCTAGAGTCAAAACAAATGGCATCCACCAATACATTGGTGGAACCGATTACATCGGTCAGGCTTGCACCGAACAATATGTCTTTTAGCAATTTCACGATAACTCTAGTGTAATTTTTTTGGTATCCTTAATGTCCGCTCCCTGAGAAACCGACTGTCTTTTAACTTTTCCATTGCCTCTTACTTCTACTTGTATACCGAGGTTTTCAAGTATAGAGATGGCATCCATACCGCTCATACCTTTCACATTTGGCACTTGCTTATAGTTCTTTTGGGCTTCGGCATAATATCTTTGATACGATTTATCCAATCGCTGATCCTTTACCTTTTCCATATCTATTTCATCTACCAAAGGAGATGTGGCATATACCTTTTGAGCTACAGATTTAAACACGGGCCCCGAAACATCAGCACCGTAATAGCCAACACTTTTATCTGGCTCATGAATCACCACAATACATGAGTACTTAGGATTCTCCGCAGGAAAATAACCTGCAAAAGAAGAAATGTATTTTAACTTGTCCGGATCCTTGGACACATAATTCTTTTGTGCTGTACCCGTTTTACCTGCCATTGAAAAATTAGGCGAATACAAACCATGACCCGTTCCGTATTTTTTCTCAACTACATTCTTCAATAACTGTTGAACTTTGGATGCCGTTTCCTTGGAACACACCGCACTATTGATAACCTCTTTATCGAATTTCTGAATCGTACGATCCCATTCTTTCACCTCCTTTATTAATCTTGGTTTCACCATTTCACCATCATTGGCAATGGCATTATAGAAGGTTAAAACTTGCAAAGGTGTCATTGAAACTTCATAACCGTGAGACATCCAAGCCAATGAGATTCCTGACCAACCCTTATCCCCAGGAAACCTAATAACAGGCTCACCTTCGCCTTTTATGGGCAAATCAAGCTTCTTATTCAAGTTCATGCTCATTAAGCGGTTTACATATTTTTCAGGGTCGTTCTTGTAATTGTTATGTATCATTTTTGCAAAAGCCGTGTTAGAGGAAACCTCAAAAGCATGACCCGCAGAAATTTTACCGTACCCGCCCCATTTGGAATCTTTTACAATTCTGTCATAGATTTTCCATCGTCCTTTTTCCGTATCAAGAACCGAACTGGTATCAATTACTTTATCCTCAAGCGCAGCTACCAGTGACATTAACTTAAAAGTAGAACCCGGTTCACTAGATTCTCCAACAGCGTAATTTAAACGTTCATAATATTTACCGGCTTCCGTTCTTCCCAAGTTAGAAATGGCTTTCACTTCTCCGGTTTCAGTTTCCATAACAATAACACAGCCGTGATCCGCCTTATAATGCTCTAACTGCCCCAACAAAGCGTGGTGGGCGATATCTTGAATATTAATATCGATGGTTGACACCAAATCATACCCATCTTTAGGCTCTACGATATTCTCCCACCCGATTGGCTTCCACTGTCCTTTGGCAATTTTTTGTTTCAATCTTTTTCCTTGAACTCCTCTCAAATACTCTCCATACGCTCTTTCCAAACCCACTCCGGAATAGTACCCTTCATCATCTACATTCTCATACCCTACACTACGTTCCGCAATTTTTCCCAACGGATGTTCTCTAACCGTTTTTTGCTCAATGATCAACCCGCCCTTATACGGACCTTTATTGAACAGCGGAAAATCCTTTACGGTGATATATTCTGAATAATCCAGGTTTCTAGCAATTAGCGCATACCTATTTTTATTCACTTTTGCCTTTCTCAATAGCTTCTGATAGTGAGAAGAAGGCTTACCCAACATTTTTGAAAGTGAATTGGACAATGGAATGATATTTTTACCGAAATCCGCATCACTAACCGTAACCGCATCAAAACGGATGGTATAACGAGACACGGAAGTCGCCAAAAGACTTCCATCGTCCGAATACAAATTACCACGATTGGGGGCAATAGTGAACATCTTTTCAGTACGTTCCATAGCCAAAGCCTTGTACTTATCGCCTTGTGCAAACTGTATGTTCACTAATTTGAACAGTACCGCTACGGCGAATAGAAACATGAACGCTGTTACAACGTACAACCGGGTCAATATGCTTTTTTCGGTTACAGCCACTAATCCTCTATCTTCTTTGATTTAACTTTTATTTGCTTGGGTGGTACTTGCGATGGAAACAATCCTTTTTCTGCAACAATATTCATTACCGTAGACTCTAACTTTAACTGCTGAACATCTGACCGCGCATCTACAAACTCATTACGAAGCTCTTTTACCTCTTCGTTCAAAGCTGCTATTTGATGCACCTTTTTATCTGCACTATGCGAGCTCCCGATCATTACGGTAGCAAGAAAAGAAGTGAAAATGATGAACAACCAGTTTTTGGGTGCATCATCGCTCACCAAAAACCTACCTTTAAGTATGTTCAACAATCCTTTTTTCATATTTTTTCTCTCTTTTCCCAATTTTAACTTCAACCTTATATGCGCTCCGCAATTCTTAACTTGGCACTTCGTGCTCTATTGTTCTCTGCTATTTCTTCTCTGGACGGCACGATAAGCGGACCAACCTTTTTAAAAGGAACATCTATATTTCCATAGAAATCCTTTTCGGCTTCACCCTCAAACTGACCTTCTCTGATAAACCGTTTTACCAAGCGGTCTTCTAAGGAATGGTAACTTATAATGCTTAACCTTCCACCAACATCTAATAAATTAGGTGTTTGCAGCAAAAACTCCTCTATTACCGCAATCTCTTGATTAACCTCTATTCTAATGGCCTGATAAATCTGAGCCAGAATCTTATGTTCTTTAGCATTTGGCAAAAAAGACCTTAACACTTCTTTTAATCGATCCGTGGTCTTAATTGATTCTTCTTCCCGTTTTGATAAAATGGTCTTTGCCATTGCATTTGCATTTCTTAAATCTCCATATTGAAAAAGTACCCGTCTTAAATCATCATAATTGTAAGTGTTGACCACTTCATATGCGGATAAAAGATTTCTTTTGCTCATACGCATATCCAAATCCGCTTCAAAACGTGTAGAAAACCCACGTTCCGCTTTATCAAACTGATGTGACGATACTCCGTAATCCGCCAAAATTCCATCTACTTTTCGAATCCCATGAAATTTTAAGAACTGAGTGATATACCTAAAATTTTCATTGATCAAAGTAAACCGTGGATCACCCAAAGTATTCGCAAGTGCATCTTCATCTTGATCAAAAGCAAACAGTTTTCCTTCGCTACTTAATTGTTTCAATATATGTTTGGAATGTCCGCCACCACCAAAAGTGACATCAACATATACTCCATCTTTCTTTATATTGAGCCCGTCTACCGACTCCTCTAACAAAACCGGATTATGATACATAGCTTTCGTCATCTCCGTCATCTCCCATTACCTCTTCTGCTAATTCGGCAAAATCCTCTGCGGTTTCCTCTAATACTTTTTCATAACTATCCTTGTCCCATATTTCAATAATGTTGATTGCCGAACTTAAAACCACCTCTTTAGCAATATTTGCAATCGCTACTAGATTTTTAGGAATCAACATTCTTCCAGTGGCATCAATTTCAATAACCTTTACACCAGCAGAAAAACGACGAATAAAATCATTGTTCTTTTTCTTGAAACGGTTTTTCTTGTTCATCTTCTCCATGAGCAGATTCCACTCCTCCATAGGATACAATTCCAAACAAGGCTGAAAAACAGATCTTTTGATAACAAAACTTTGATTCATAATAGGAGCCATCTGATTTTTTAGGGCAACTGGTATCATTACCCTACCTTTGGCATCGGCCTTACAATCGTATGTTCCAATGAAATTTATCACTTAAAAAAGCTGTTTTACAATACTATAACTCAAAACTACAAATTTTATTACCACATTTTACCACTAATTACCACTTTGTTAATAACTAGTGGCTTTTGGGCATAAATTATGGTCGATTTTTGGCCTGAAAAAAGGGTGTTTTTGCAGAGTGATGGAAAAATTATAGCCAATTCTCGCTTTATTGACTTATACTTGTATAACAGTCATAATAGGATTATGCCTATCTTTGACAAACAGACCAAGAAGCATCCTGAATGGAAGAAAATTTAATTAAGGAAGGAAAATTCCGGTATATAGAAATAGGCGAAGGTACCCCTATTATTATATTACACGGTCTTATGGGAGGGCTTAGCAATTTTCAAGGTGTTACCGAATATTTTCCCCCAAAAGGCTACAAAGTACTTATTCCAGAATTACCGATTTACGATATGCCAATGCTTAAAACAAACGTTAAGCAATTTGCAAAATTCCTAGCCAAGTTTATTGAGTTCAAAGGACTTAAAGACGTCATATTGTTAGGGAACTCTTTAGGAGGACACATTGGCCTGCTACATACAAAACTCTATCCAAAACTGGTAAAAGCTTTAATCATAACAGGAAGCTCAGGATTATACGAAAGCGCCATGGGAGACGGCTATCCTAGACGCGGCGACTATGAGTTTATTAAGAAAAAGGCCGAAGATGTTTTCTATGACCCTGCTATTGCTACTAAAGAAATTGTAGACGAGGTTTTTGCCACCGTAAACGATAGGTCCAAAATAATTAAAACACTGGCCATTGCCAAAAGTGCCATTCGTCATAACATGGCAAACGACCTTCCTAAAATGAATACTCCTACATGTATTATTTGGGGCAAGAATGATAGTGTTACACCTCCGGACGTGGCGGACCTATTTCATGAACTTTTACCGGATTCTGATTTGTATTGGATTGAAAAATGCGGTCATGCCCCTATGATGGAGCACCCCAATCAATTCAACGAGATTCTGGACAGCTGGTTGACCAAGCGTAAATTTTAGCATCTGCACTACCCTATTAAATAGTTTCTAAAGGTGAACATTAAAACGGCAAATTTTATAATCAGTAATACTGATGTGGCAAAATGCCCAAAAGAACCACTACCCGAATACGCCTTTATTGGCCGATCAAACGTAGGTAAGTCTTCTTTAATCAATAGCCTTACTGAAAGAAAAAGTCTTGCAAAGACTTCTGGCCGTCCTGGAAAAACACAGCTGATCAATCATTTTAAGATAAATGAAAACTGGTTCTTAGTAGATTTACCAGGCTACGGCTACGCCCGTGTTTCCAAAAAGAGCAAAAGTACTTTTCAAAAATACATAACCGATTATTTTGTAAAGCGAGAGCAATTGGTTTGTGCCTTTGTTTTAGTTGATATACGACATGAGCCACAAAAAATAGACCTAGAGTTCATGGAGTGGTTGGGTGAGAACAATATTCCTTTCTGCATTATTTTCACAAAAGCAGATAAACTTAAACCAAAGGGTATTGAGAAGAATGTAAACAATTATATTACAGAATTACTGAATGGCGTTTGGGAAGAAGCACCACAGTATTTCATAACCTCATCTTCCAAAGGTTATGGCCGCGATGATGTGTTGGACTTTATAGACAACATTAACACAGATTTCTTTAAAGCCACTCAAAACTAAATTATACCCGCTCTTGAATAAGCTCTACAAGTGCTTCTGAATCCTCAATAGCATTCATTTCTTCAGTACCCACAAAAACTTCTAATCCGTTATTTGTTTGAGCAAGAATAATCGGAAAAGTAAATTTATTTCCAAATTTAGAGGCGTATTGCTTTTTGTATTCATCTTTATGCAGAAACTCCATTTCTAGATTGGTATTCTCCCTAAAATTTTTCCAAACTTTATTCTCTGTAAAAACTCCAAAAGTGATATCGCACAAATTACAATCATATGTACTTGGGCTCAAAATTTTGTGAGCGCTATCTAACAATGAGTTTTTTAGGCCCGAGTCTGCATTGTAAATAAAAATGAGTTTTTGTATCTCTAAATCTTCCATAATCGCAAGGTAAAACTATATATTTATGTAATTAAAAAGAATAATGATCATGACCCATAAATCGCTGTTTGCAGTTCTGTTCCTAATTCTTATTCTCTTTGCCTGTAAGTCACAAAAACCAGATGTAACTTACAATAGTGACACCCTAAAAATCATTCCGGTTACCCAGAACAGCTATATTCATATCTCCTATCTACAGACCAATGATTTTGGAAAAGTACCCTGCAACGGCCTTATCTATATGAAGGATGACGAAGCTGTTGTTTTTGACACACCTGTTGACAATAAAACATCTAACGAGCTTATTAAATGGATTACCGAAACCAAAGCGCACAGTATAAAAGGGGTTGTTATTAATCACTTTCATGATGATTGCCTTGGCGGTATAGAAGCCTTTCATCAATTGAACATACCATCTTACGCAAACAATAAAACCATAGTTCTAGCTCAAAAGGAAGGCAATCCTATTCCACAAATCGGTTTTGACAACGAAAACGCGATTACTATAGGAAATCAAAAAATCATAAACCGTTATTTTGGAGAGGCACATACCAAAGATAACATCGCTAGCTACATTCCAAGTGAAAACCTTCTTTTTGGGGGATGCTCTGTAAAATCAATAAATGCTACCAAAGGCTACCTAGGCGATGCTAATGTTAACGAATGGAGCAATACGATAGCCAAAATAAAAGCAACCTACCCTAATCTTGAAATTGTTGTTCCAGGACATGGAGATTATGGAAATAACGAGTTGCTGGATTACACGATATCGCTATTTAAAAAAGAATAAATGCAGATTGTATTATTAACTTAACCTGGTTACATTTCATGAAAACAACACTTCACAAAGCAGACACAAGAGGGCACGCCAACCACGGATGGCTAAATAGTTACCACACCTTTAGCTTTGGCAATTATCATAACCCAGAACGTATGAGTTTTGGCGTATTACGAGTTTTAAACGATGACGAAGTTGCTGCAGGAATGGGTTTTGGAACCCACGGACATAGCAATATGGAAATCATCTCTATTCCTTTAGAAGGTGATTTAGAACATAAGGACGATATGGGTAATACTACCATAATTCGTCAAGGAGACATCCAAGCCATGAGCGCGGGATCTGGCATACAACACAGCGAGAAAAACAAGAGCGGAGATGCCCAGGTAAAGTTCCTACAGATTTGGATTCTTCCTAAAACCGCAAATGTTACGCCCCGTTATGACCAAATAACACTTACTCCTAATCGTTTAAAGAATCAATTGCACCAGATCGTATCTCCAAATGCCGATGATGAGGGCATTTGGATACATCAAAATGCATGGTTCCTATTAGGGGAATTTGACAAGGACTTAGTAAAAACCTATATACTTAAAAATAATGCCAATGGAGTTTACATCTTCCTATTAGAAGGTAAGTGCATTGCGAATAATGTTTCCTTAGAAAAAAGAGATGGTCTAGGGATTGAAGATACAGACCATATTGATTTCACTTTTATTGAAAATTCAAAAATACTACTAATGGAAGTACCTATGGCAAACTAAAAAAACTTTATTTCAAATCTAGCTTCTCTGCAAAATACGCACAGAAATCTTTCATTGTTGCCGTCATTTTTTCATCTTGCGTAGCTTTCATGAAAGTATCAGACAAAGAAACCAAAGTTTGGTGAAAGAAAACTTTCATTTCATCAACTGGCATATCTTTCGTCCAAAGGTCAATCTTTAGTGATTCCTGATTCTTACTGTCCCATACGGATAACAGCATTGCTTTGGCTTTTTCATTCTCTACCCCGCCATCTTGTGCGGACCATGTAAGTTCTTCGGGCACCTGATTTTCATCTAAACCTACCTTTAATGTTATTTCTGAAGTATGAAGCTTTGCCATATTATTTTCTGGGTTTGTAATTTGATTTTTTAAATATTTCCTCTGCAGGTAAGTTCAGCATCTGCTGTATCGTTACCTCATTCTTAGCCATGAACGCCCGTACTATTTGCCAACCTAAGTAGCGCCCAATACGCCCTGGAGATTCATTATCCAGCTCTAATCCAAATTTTGAAAACGGAGCAGGGTCTAAAAACCTCCGTGCCAATGTATTATCGGTGCTGTAGAGATACTCACTCTCTATAAAATTGCGCCATATAGCTTGCTCATTGGCTTCTGACCAGACGAGCTGCTCCTCTGAATAGTTTATTTTTTGGGCATCCGATGCTAATGGCAATAGTTTGTCCTTCAAGTAAAGTTCCTTGCCATAATACACAAGCTGAGCTAAAAATGTGCGTTCTTGAGGCCTGGGCACAACCTTTTTAGCAAAAGCACCAGCAACATCTACATCTATATATTGCCTGTCTAAATCAGCACTTATATATTTTTGTATATCTCTATAAAACCTATGTTTCGGGCCCAAATAATTATCCAAACCAATCAACAACAGACTATCCGTAAGAATCACGCGATTGCTATAATCTACATCTGATATTACAGTTACTACTTTAGGTGATTCAAATTTTGGGAAGTAATACTTAATATGCTGAAAAAGGAGTTTCAGGGATTGTTCTTCTTGAGAAAAATCCGAAAATTCCTTTTCTACCTCAAAAAGTAATTCCACCTGAATAGTATCTTTCATTTTAGCTACCCAAACACTATCTGCATATCTCTCTGGAAAGAGGTAAGGATATTTTCCTTTCAAAACGGAAAGATTCTCCGGTGTTGCAGCCGCAAATTCGGAATCAAACCTATCCACTTTTAAATCAATTTTAATATTCTTGACATCTTCAGACACCTTCGGACTCTGTTTGCATCCAAAAAACATGACCAAAATCGTAAAAATGGCCAAAAAGCCTATTTGTTTGCAAAGTAATTTCCGATACATTTCAATATTTAACTGCAAGGCATTATTTTTAAGCTCACAAAGTTAGTCGATTTAGACATAATGAACATCCTATGCAAACAGAAAAGGTAGTAGATCATATAGTAAACTGGTTAAAGGAATATGCGGCAAACGCAAAAATGAAAGGTTTTGTCATTGGAATATCAGGAGGAATCGACTCCGCAGTAACCTCTACGCTATGTGCTAAAACCGGTCTTGAGCTTATGTGCTTGGAAATGCCCATACACCAAGCGGAGAGTCAGGTATCTCGCGCATCACGACATATAGATTGGCTTCAAAAGAATTTTGACCAGGTAAAAAGACAACCTGTAAACCTTACCCCTGTATTTGATAGCCTTGTTGCTTCGCTTCCGACAGTAGACGACGAAGAAGAACGTTTTATGTCGTTAGCCAACACCAGAGCCCGTTTGCGCATGACAACCCTATATTATTTTGCAGCATTAGAAGGATATCTGGTAGCGGGCACTGGAAATAAGGTAGAAGACTTTGGTGTAGGATTTTACACCAAATATGGCGACGGAGGTGTGGATTTAAGTCCTATTGCCGATTTATTGAAAACACAAGTTTACGAGATTGCCAAGTATTTGAATATCAATACCGATATTCAGAAAGCAGCGCCTACAGATGGCCTATGGGGAGACGACAGGACTGATGAAGATCAGATAGGAGCAAGTTATCCAGAATTAGAATGGGCAATGAAAATGCAGGATGAAGGAAAACTTTTGAGCGATTTTACTGGCAGAGAGAAGGAAGTCTTCTTAATTTATACCAAATTCAATTCTGCCAACCAGCACAAGATGAATCCGATACCTGTTTGCGAAATACCGCACGAGCTATTTTAGCAATATATCCGTAAATACGGTAATCTAATCGAATAAATTCATAAAACAGGCCGTATTTATGAAAAAAACACCAGTTTTGTTTAAAGAATTAGATATTTAAACCTTACATTGCATGTCAGTATTTTAGACGGGCTAACGAGCGTTTATAATCTAGATTAAAACTATCAACATGATTAAAGTATTAATTGCAGACAACCATCCTATAATTAGAATGGGAGTGACAAATGTTCTTGAATCTGCTAATGGATTTGAAATGGTGGGAGCGGTATCCACCACTTCTGAGCTCTTCGAGAAATTGGAGAGTGTTAATCCTGATGTAGTAATGCTGGAGATGGACATTCCGGAAATTAACGGAATCGCCACGCTGCGAAAAATCAAAAAGGAACACCCTAGTGTAAAAGTATTAATGTATAGCGGTCAATCTGAAGACGTATATGCACTTAGTACAATTCGCGCAGGTGCCTTTGGATACCTTTCAAAAGCCTCAGACATAGACTACATCATAACAGCAGTTAAAAAAGTAAGCGAAGGCAATATGTTCATTACTAATGAACTTGCGCAGCGTTTGGCTTTTGACGAAGGTACCCAGAAACCAAGAAGGTTCTTTAGAAAACTTTCTACCCGTGAGGTTGAAGTACTTAAGTTATTAGCAAGCGGAAAGCGTAACAAAGATGTTGCCATCGGTTTGAACTTAAACGAAAAAACAGTGAGTACCTACAAGGCTCGTTTAATGAAGAAATTAAACGTAGACAATATGGTAGACCTTTTGCAACAAGCAAAAGCACTAGAACTTTATTAGAAAGTTTACATTCGTAACGTGTACCAACCCTGATGATTTCGTTAGGGTTTTTTTATGCCTAAAATTTAAATAGAACCAAACCGAGGTTAAGAAAACACACGGTTCAGTTTTTTGTTCAGTAATTTATTAAGTTGTAGATAGTTCATGATTTCCTCTAAGGTTTCCCTGTGGTCTTCCTGACTTTCCTTGGTATTGTCCTGCAATGCGGTCATACGTTTTTTAATAAGAAAACAACGCAAAGTTAAAATGGTCTCACTTACGAGCTGGGCCACCCCCACTTTCTTTTCTTTTGGGTAGATATCTTTTCTTTCCCAACTATGTAGTGCATATTTTTCTTCCTCCATTAAAATCGAGGATATTTCAGAGACCAATTGCTGGTCTAGACCACTTAAAAATGTACTAATGGAAAAGTCCGTATTCTGGTTCAGTGCTTCTATGAGCTTAGAGTATATCTGGCGGAACTGCTCGTTTGCCAACTCTATTTCATCATCCTGCAAATCCAAATATATTTTTTCGTAGACCTTGGCTTCTATAGATTCCGGTTCCAATACCAAATCTCCGGACTCACTCTCCTTAAGCACCAAATCCTCAAATTCTTCCTTTTCATTACCATATAATAAGAGTAGTTCTATAATTTTTCGCTCTAGTAAATACTGTACATCTACTTTTTGCTGCGGAGCTTCATTCTTAACAACATCAAAAGCCCTTTGATCCGGTTTTTGATTCTTAGTCATATCCGAAGCGCCCTTTTTACCCATTTGCGCCAAAGTAGTGAACAACACCCCTTCTGACACCTTCATAATGTTAGCACACTCCTGAATATATATCTCCCGTTTTATGGCATCGGGTATTTTTGAGATACTTTGAATGATGTCTCTAACCGTATCCGCTCTCTTTATTGGATCATTGGCCGCTTCTTGCGCCAAAAGCCCCGCTTTGAACTGTATAAAATCTTGAGATTTCTCCTCTAAATAATGCTGTACGTCTTCTAGCGCGTTGTTTTTGGAAAAACTATCCGGATCCTCTCCTTCTGGAAAAGTACAGACCTTTACGTTCATTCCCTGCTCCAAGATCAAATCTATTCCTCGCAGAGATGCACGTAGACCGGCTGCATCCCCATCAAAAAGAACGGTTATGTTCTTTGTTAGCCTATTGATTAAGCGGATCTGTTCTGGCGTTAGAGCTGTACCACTAGAAGACACTACATTGTGAATTCCCCTCTGGTAAAACTGAATAACATCTGTATAGCCTTCTACCAAATAACAATTATCCTCTTTTGCTATGGATTGTTTGGCATGATAAATACCATAAAGCACTTTACTTTTATGGTAGATATCACTTTCTGGAGAGTTAAGGTATTTGGCAGCTTTTTTATCATTACCAAGAATACGTCCGCCAAAACCAAGAACCCTACCGCTCATAGAATGAATGGGAAACATTACCCTTCCTTTAAAACGATCAAATGTTCTGGGGTTATTCGGGTTCTGCGTATCTTCCTTAACAATGGTCAGCCCTGTTTGCTCCAGGTACTTTAGCTTGTATCCTTTATCAAAAGCTGCTTTGGTAAAACCGTCCCATTGGTCAAGACAATAACCAAGATTGAATTTTTTAATGGTCTCTTCGGTAAAGCCCCTTTCTTTAAAATAACTAAGCCCTATGGCCTTACCTAATTCTGTATCCCACAGCATATGAGCAAAATGCTTCTGAGCGAATTCAGAAACCAAATACATACTTTCGCGCTCGTTCGCTTCTTGTTTTTGTTCGTCCGTGCGTTCTGTTTCCTCTATTTCAACATTGTACTTTTTGGCCAAATACTTAATGGCCTCTGGATAGGTAAAATGTTCATGCTCCATTAAGAATGCAACCACATTCCCTCCTTTGCCACTGCTAAAATCCTTCCAAATTTGTTTCACAGGAGAAACCATAAAGCTTGGTGATCTCTCATCAGAAAAAGGGCTAAGCCCTTTAAAGTTAGATCCTGATTTTTTCAATTGTACAAAGTCGCCAATAACCTCCTCTAAGCGGGCGCTCTCGTAAACTTTGTCAATGGTATTTTTTGAAATCAATTTTTGAAAATTTTAGATGGAAACAAGTCCAACAAAGATAAACAGAAAAGCGCTACCCCCTATTTTCAGTGATATCATTTTCGCTAGAGGAAGGGAATTTTAGTACAACCCATTACTGCAACTTTGTCCTATAGATTTTTAACCCTTTTATAAACCTAAAAAACATAATTATGATCTGGGGAATTGCATTAGTTTTATTAAGTATCGTAGCAGTACCATCCTTATTACTTTCAAAAAAACCTAACGCCGCTGAGCTTCTTGAAAAAGTAGAACCCTACCAAGGATGGATTGGGATTATATTCTGCTTCTGGGGAATCTGGGGCATTGTTACAGCCGTTTTAAATTTAGGATGGCTAAGTACATCTCCTGTTTGGTGGACTACCTTTTTGGCAGGGAATCTAGTATCTGCAGGATTAGGTTTTATGCTAGGTTCTGGCCTAATCAACAAGCTATTTCTATCTAATAATGCTGCAGCAAGAGTTAAAGCGGAAGAATTACGTGCCAAAATAGCTCCAAAACAGGGAAAACTAGGCCTTTTGGGCATAGCCGTAGGTGCATGGATGATCGTCGCCTCTTTTTTATTCTCTGTAGTCTAAATGTTTAAAAACAAATCATTTAACATTTTAAGTAATCATTATAAAATAACATCATGAAAAAAGTAATTACAAGCATAACCCTATTAGTATTCTCTTTTATGACTTTTGCACAAAACAATTTCCAGAATAATATTAGTGTGACCGGTTCATATGAATATAACTTATCTCCCGAATACTCCAGCAAAATGATTGTGAGTTTGACTAATGTATATTACGACGCACAGACTATGAGCCTTGAAGAGGTTAAATCTGGTTACCTAGCGAAATTAGAGAAAGCAGGTATAAATAAAGACCTGCTATTAGAGAACGCTCTATACTACTCACTTTTAGGTTATGAAAAAGAAGGTACTGTTTATGAATTCAAAACAAAATCTCTTGAAGAAATGCAAAAATTTTTGAATGTAAAAGCTATGGGCGTAACGCGTTCGGACACCACATTAGAAGCTTTTATAGATAATGACCAATTAGCAGATTATGCCAAATTTGCTTTTGACGATGCAAAAGTTAAAGCCACTGCTATTGCCAACAAAATTGGAAGAAAGATTGGCAAAGCCATATACCTAAGTGATACCAATACACAGAAAATAACTGAGTCCATTTATTATGGGAATACAGACAAAAAAAGAATATACACTATATCCGTTTCCTTCGAGATGCTATAAACTAAGTTTAAGTACCTAAAAATATCCTTCGAAAGATTGCTCTTTAACAGTAATTTTTCGAAGGTTTTTTATATTGATAATCGTTAAGAGCGTACTATCTATAGGTTACTTCTTTCTATCTACCACATAGTTTACCATTAATTCAAGTGAATTTCTATATTCAGATTCAGGGTATGTAGACAATAATTTTAGAGCTTCCTCCTTAAATTGAAGCATTTTTTGAACAGCATAATCCAAGCCTCCATTATCCTTTACAAAAGCAATAACCTCTTTAACGCGCTTCTTATCTTTATTGTGGTTTTTTACGGAGTTGATAAGCCACTTTTTATCTTTTTTTGAACAAATATTAAGCGTATGAATTAAAGGCAGTGTCATTTTTTGCTCTTTAATATCAATTCCCGTGGGCTTACCTATCTTATCTTCACCATAATCAAATAGGTCGTCTTTTATCTGGAACGCCATTCCACAGAGCTCACCAAATTTACGAAAAGTCTCTACATCAGGAGATTTAGGCTGAACTGAACAAGCTCCTAAACTACAGCAAGCTGCTATTAGAGTTGCTGTTTTCTGACGAATTATATTGTAGTATACATCTTCGGTTATATCTAACCTACGGGCTTTTTCAATCTGTAACAACTCGCCCTCACTCATTTCTCTTACTGCAACAGAAATAATTTTCAAAAGGTCAAAATCTTCATTATCTATGGACAGTAAAAGTCCTTTTGACAATAAATAATCGCCCACCAAAACGGCAATCTTATTTTTCCAGAGTGCATTTATAGAGAAAAAACCCCTGCGCTTATTACTTTCATCAACTACATCATCATGCACCAACGTAGCTGTATGAATGAGCTCTATTACCGATGCACCTCGATAGGTACGCTCGTTAACCTTACCATTGTTAAGCATCTTGGCCGTAAGAAATACGAACATAGGCCGCATTTGTTTTCCCTTTCGGTTTACAATATAATACGTTATGCGGTTTAGTAGCGCCACTTTTGAGGACATTGCATCACGGAACTTCTCCTCGAAAAGTTCCATTTCGTGATTTACGGGCTCCTTTATTTGAGATACTATTTTCAAAAAAAATCGAGTTTTATCAGCTAAAAACTTTAGCGCATAAATTTAGGTAAAAAGAAAAGAGTACATCGTATGGTTACACTAGTATTCACAAAAAGGGTGAAAGATTAACCTATTACAATTGCTCGTATGAGAAATTTGCAAAAGTTACAACGAGGATAAAAGGCAAAAACTTTGCTGTTCCTATTGTTTGTTGGCAAGTTGACCACAGGCTGCATCAATATCCTTTCCGCGAGACCTGCGCACGGTTACAACAATACCATTTCTTTCCAACGTGTTTACGTACATATCAATGGCACTATTTGAAGCTTGTTGGAATTCCCCGTCATCTATAGGATTGTATTCAATGAGGTTCACTTTGGAAGGTGCGAATTTGCAAAAGCTTACCAATGCATCTGCATCCTTTTGAGCATCATTTATCCCCTGCCAAACCACATACTCATAAGTAATTCTACTTTTAGTCTTCGCGTACCAATACTCCAATGCCTCCCTAAGGTCCTTTAGGGTAAATGTAGCGTTAAAAGGCATTATAGATGTCCTAATTTCATCAATAGCAGAGTGTAATGAAACTGCGAGTTTAAATTTTACCTCGTCATCTGCCATTTTACGAATCATCTTAGGCACACCAGAAGTAGAAACTGTAATGCGCTTGGCAGACATACCCAGACCTTCTGGAGAAGTAATCTTATCAATAGCCTTTAAAACGTTGTTGTAGTTCATAAGTGGCTCACCCATACCCATAAAAACAATATTGCTCAAGGGTTTATCAAAATACAAACGACTTTCGTTATCTATAGCAACCACCTGATCATAGATTTCATCAGGATTTAAGTTACGCATACGCTTTAAACGTGAGGTAGCACAAAATCTGCAATCAAGGCTACATCCTACTTGACTGGATACACAGGCTGTAGTTCTTGTTTTTGTAGGAATAAGCACAGATTCAACCACCAAATCATCATGCAAGCGAACGGCATTCTTTATGGTGCCATCATTACTTCGTTGCATTTGATCTACCTTAATATGATTGATTACAAAGTTAGCTTCTAGCATATCTCTGGTTTCTTTTGAGATATTGGTCATACCCTCAAAAGAATGAGCCGATTTCTGCCATAACCACTCATACACTTGATTACCACGAAAAGCTTTATCCCCATTGGAAACAAAGAAATCACGCAATTGTTCTTTGGTAAGTGCCCGTATGTCCTTTTTTTGTGCCTTCACATTTTAGAAACTAAAAACCCTTCTATACTTTCAATAAAATATAAAGAAGGGTTTAAAAATTTATGATATTACCAGTTCGGTAAACTAGATTATTAGCATTGCATCACCATACGAATAGAACTTGTATTGCTCTAAAATGGCTTCTTTATATGCTTTCTTCATTAAATCATGACCTATAAAAGCAGATACCATCATCAACAAAGTAGATTTAGGCAAGTGAAAGTTAGTCACCATACAGTTTGCTATACTAAAATCATAAGGAGGGAAAACAAATTTGTTCGTCCACCCGTCAAAAGTATTTAACGTATGATCTGAAGAAACAGCACTTTCAAGTCCACGCATTACTGTAGTACCCACAGCACAAATACGTTTCTTTCTTAATTTGGCACTGTTCACTACCTCTGTAGCTTTCTCATCTATAACAAGCTCTTCACTATCCATTTTGTGTTTAGACAAATCCTCAACCTCAACAGGATTGAATGTACCTAAACCAACGTGAAGCGTTACCTCAGCAAAATCCACGCCTTTTATTTCAAGACGCTTCAATAAGTGTTTTGAAAAGTGAAGACCTGCAGTTGGTGCTGCAACAGCACCTTCATGCTTTGCATAAATAGTCTGGTAGCGCTCTTCATCTTCCGGCTCTACATCTCTTTTTATGTACTTAGGTAATGGTGTTTGACCTAAATCACGCAATTTTCTTCTAAAGTCTAAATAAGATCCATCATAAAGAAAACGTAATGTTCTACCTCTAGATGTAGTATTATCAATAACTTCAGCTACCAACGTCTCGTCATCACCAAAGTATAATTTATTACCTATACGTATTTTACGGGCAGGATCAACAAGAACGTCCCAAAGGCGTTGCTCTTCATTTAATTCACGTAACAAAAACACTTCGATTCTTGCTCCGGTTTTTTCTTTATTACCGTACAAACGGGCTGGAAAAACCTTAGTGTTGTTCAAAACCATTACATCGCCTTCATCAAAATAATTGATAAGGTCTTTGAACATTTTATGCTCTATTTTTCCGGTTTCACGGTGAATAACCATCAATTTGGACTCATCCCTGTTTTCAGCAGGATATTCAGCCAATAGATTATCCGGTAATTCAAAATTGAAGTGCGATAGTTTCATCTATGAAATTTTGTTAAAAGTTTTGCGGTTGCAAATATACGATGTGCACATAGGGGTTGTCAAGTAAAACACAGATTATATTGATGCTTACCTTCTTACAATAGTAAATTAGCCTATGAAGATGACCTTAAAAAAACAAAAAATCATTTTAATATTCTGATTTAAAGAGGTTTAAACCGTTTTTGAAGAAAGACCCAATTTATCTAAATCTTTCCAAAAATCCGGGTAAGATTTTGATACCACCTCAGCATCGTTCACGTACAATGGCACTTTCATAGCCAAAGGTGCAAACGCCATGGCCATTCTATGATCGTTATAGGTATCAATGGCAACATCTACATTTATTTTATCCGATAATCCTATAGTTAGCTCTTTGTCTGTAACCGTAATATTAGCGCCTAATTTAGATAGTTCCGTATACAAGGCCTCCAATCTATCCGTTTCTTTAATTTTAAGCGTATGCAGACCAATTAAATGACATTCCATTTCCAAACCGAAACAAGTAACAGCAATGGTTTGTGCTATATCAGGAGCATTACTCAAATCAAATTGAACCTTCGTGGATTTTGGACCTTCAATTTTCTTAAGAACTACGTTATTTTCGCTGAACTTTGTTTCTACACCAAATTCAGTATACAATTCTTGAAGTACACTATCTCCTTGCAGACTATTATTTTTATAAGCTGATAAGGTAATTTCACTCCCAACATCACTTAACGCAATGATACTATAGAAATAAGAAGCAGAGCTCCAATCAGACTCTACAACTAAATTTACATTATCAACGGTTGACATAGTAGCCACTTTTATAGTGTTTCCCTCAAATGAATTCTTTACCCCTATTTGTGATAAAAGAGCCAGAGTCATTTTTATATACGGAACAGACGTTATCTTACCTACGAGTTCTAATTCCAATCCGTTTTCTAGACTTGGAGCCGTCAATAAAAGCGAAGAAATATATTGACTACTGATATTTGCAGGAAGACTAACTTTGCTTTTGCTTAGCTTCTTCCCTATTATACGAATGGGCGGGTAGCCATCATTTTTTTCGTAAGTAATATCAGCTCCTAAATCACGTAATGCCTCAACCAAAACCTTTACGGGTCTTTCCGTCATTCGCTGCGATCCCGTAAGTGTTACATCCTTGCCTTCTTGAGAAGCAAAATAACTAGTTAGGAAGCGCATTGCCGTACCTGCATGATGAATATCCACCAATCCTTTTTCTATCTTAAGCCCTTTTTGCATGACCTCTGCATCATCTGAATTGGAAAGGTTATCAATGCTAATATTGGAGTACAGGGCCTGCAACAACAAAGAGCGGTTAGACTCGCTTTTTGAGCCTGTAATCTGAATATTATTATGCAATAGTTTATTAGATGGAGTGGATAGGTGTAGTTTCAAAAGCTGTTCTCTTTAAAGATTCTTAAACAAGATAGATTTTCTTCTAAATCTATCCATTTACCCAAGGATTAACCGGGCAAAATTTAAGTTGCCAAATATAGCACTATTTCAGCTTTTCATTGTTGTGATGACGGTCATGATCTCGTTTTGTTTTTAAATCGAGTTTCTTATCAAAAGCTTCCTGAAGATCAACTCCCGTCTGATTGGCTAAACAAAGAGTTACAAAAAGAACATCTGCAAGTTCCTCACCAAGGTCCTTGTTCTTATCCGATTCTTTTTCGCTTTGCTCGCCATATCTTCGAGCTATAATACGAGCCACCTCACCAACCTCTTCCGTAAGCTGTGCCATGTTTGTCAGTTCGTTAAAATAACGCACTCCATGTTCTTTGATCCAGTTATCTACCCTTTCCTGAGCTTTCTGTAGTTCCATTAGAAGTAATTTTTGATAAAACTACTTTTTCTGTTTGTTTTTCTACGATGTTTTTAAACAATTCTTTCAAGCCATTGTAGTAGTTTGCAGATATCACCGCTTGGTTTATCTTAACATCAACCCTAAGTTGTACTGCTGTTCCATTATCCAAAACTTGATATTGAAACCCTCCTATTTTATCAACCATTGTCATATTTGCACTTGCTGGTAAAGATGTTATTTCATAACCTTCAGGAATCGTTATGTTCACGTTATATTTTTCTCTCCAAGGAAAGCTAAAATCTATTGGATATTCTCTCTCTTCCAGTTTAAAAGGATTTTCTTTCATCGCAAGATGAAACAAAGGCGAAAAGTATATCTTATCACCCACAACGTCTGCTTGATTGTCTAACGAAAAACTATAACTCTCTAAAACAGGTTTCCCTATACTGCCTTTATTTTTAATAGTGTAATCAGATATTTCCATTCCATTGTTTTTGTTCTCCAATTTCTCTAGGTAATCATCTTCTACACTGTTTGTATATTTATTTCTGAACAAATAAGCATTGTAGTCTACATTAGCATGTCTTACTTTCCCGGTAATACTCCCATTTTCTTTTAAGTCAACACTTAACTGCACCCTTTCCTCAGAAAGATTCTTAGGAAAAAGATTAACCGAAACTATAGACCCATCTTTTTGAATCTTCTTCCCAAACCAGTTTAGCGCCCTTGTGGGCAACAAATTAGGCCTAGTATACTTGTTGGTTGCATCTAACAATATTAGATTTCCGTCTATTTCAACCGAAGCTATTACATAGTTAAAACCTTCTCTAGTAGGAGACAATGGCACCCCATGACTTCTTGTACTTACCAATACAGGACTAGCGCTTAGGCCTGCTTCTTGTAGCATCGCTGTTAACATAAGATTGATGTCCGCTATATTTCCTGTTTGCTCCTTATACGCAGTTTTAACTCCCTTATCTACATAATATCCGTATATATTATTCCAATTCATGCGCCTCTGTACATGTGAGAAGATAGCTCCCATTAATTCTATAGGAGAAGATGTTGCAATTTGCAAGGTTTCAAGGTCGTCTTTGAAATATTTAGATGATTTTAGCTGAGCGCCAAATGATTCGCTCTCGTAAATTTTCTTAATAACGCTTTCCCATGTAGTGGCATAGTTCTCTTGCAACTGCTGGGGAAACCTAGTATACTGAAGTTCATAATTTATGGAACTCCTATAGTTGTTCATATCATTCACGAACGGCTCTTCTTTTAGAGCAGGCACATCGGTCATATTATATTCTGAGGTATTTACTTTATATTCTATACTTTGATTTGAATATGTTGTACTAGTAACACCCCATCCACCATTGTTTCTAGATTTATTTGTGAAATCTATTTTTCCAGACTTTACCCCATACTTTGGATTTACATTTAAATAACCTTTCATATTAGCTTTAAAGCTGAAGTATTCTGGCGTTGCAATACTAATTTCTTGTTTCTTTATAGGAATATCATATTGGAGTGCAATCTCATCTATTGAATAATAAAAGGGAGATGTTATTTTGTATTCGTACTCTATAACACAACCTTCTTTTATCTTCGGAAGTGTAAACTTCTGTTGATTTCTATATTTGTTCAATTCCGTAGTGAAAACCGCTGATTTTTCCATTTTGTTTTTTTCAACCTTCCCGTTTTCCAAAATATAAGTGTAAGCCTTCAAACCAGAAATAGACTCAACATCGTTATTATTTTTATATAACGATTGAGAAACAGTTGCGTAATCAAATCCTTCCTTATCATATATTTTAATTCGTTCAAATACATAGGTAGATACAGAAAAACCCATACTCTGATTATAATTGAATCGGATACTTTTATTCCTATATAGAACTGTAGCTGCCGCAGATGAATCACTAGGATTATAAGTCTCTTGAAGTTCTTCTTTAGAAACCTTTCCAAATTTAAAATCCTGGGCTTTACCGGAAAATGAAATAGCAAGAAGGACCAACAAAACGGCTGCTCGAAGTTGTATCATACGTATGGTTTTTTTTTAAGGTGGTTTGGTTATTTTTTAAGAAGAACAATCTGTGCGTTATCCACACTTGCAATTTCTTTTCTAAAATTGCGATATTCTTTATATTTTTCCTTTGGATAGTACCCTTTTTTAAGTAAGAAACTTCTTTTGTACTGTATTGAATTATTATCTGGGTTATGCTCAAAACTTACCGTATATAAACCAAATTCATTTTCGATTTTTTTAGCGTTAGGAATAGCTTCTATGGTATAATTTTCTGGTAGTTGTATAGTAAATTCATCTTCATCTAAAAATCCTCTTTGAATTTCAAATGGCAATTTTCTGTTTCGGTATCGATCAGGAACAATACTCTGGTTATTAAATGCATTGGCAGTAAAAAGAATTCTGTCTCCGCTTAGTGAGGCATAGTTTGTCGCATTTAAATCTATATTCTCAGTAAATACAACATCATTTTTATTATTATCAAAGCTGTAGTTGACTATTGTAAGATTATTTATAGAACTCCATCTGCTTTTAAACTGTTTAATAATGTCCTCATCCGTTTTTTCCTTTAACCTAAAATGCGCGTTATACTGGCTTCCTTTTGTCACAAGATGTGTGTCTCCGGAAATACTGCCATCAGGCTTTAATTCATATGACGCCTTAATAGATTGATAATTATCTTCATTAATGTAAGCGGTGGTTGTTACAATTTCACCTCCATCAGGTTTTACTATCATCACTTTTCTATCGTCGGTAAATGTACCAACGTATCCAAACGGAAGAATCTGTGATGTACAATCTACCCAGTAGTAAGTTTCATTATATGGGATCGCTAAAATAATATGATTGCCCTGGGCTAAATCAGCAAAATCATCTTCAAAATCAACTTTATCTCCTCCGGCTTCTACCACAGCGTAGTAGGATACAACCCCCACTTCTTTTAAAAGTGCTTTAGTATAGTTAGAAAGACCTTTGCAATCACCATACTTTACTTTATCTACCTCAATTGCCGAAATGGGCTGTAGGCCGCCAATACCAATTTGGACGCTAATGTATCTTGTATTATCCTGAACGTATTTATAAATGATTTTCGCTTTTTCAAGATCATCATCTACCCCCAAAACCAACGCCTTCGCTTTTGCTACAGTTTGCGGACTAAGTTCATCTCTACCTGATAAAAGGTTATTATCCACCCAAGACCCCATATCCTTCCAGTTACTAATAGATGCATCAAATCCTTTATAATGAAAATTAGGTATCCGAGCCATTAACTTAGGACTGATTTTCTGAAAAGACGGACTCATACCTTCCCTTTTCATAGCCGGTATAGTATGGGCCGTGTAGGTTATAGAATTATTTGTTTCCTTTTTATCAAATTCTAAACTCTCTAGATTTTTTTCATAGATTACGGGTTTTTGACCTGCATCCGCATACACTATAGAATAATGACTTTTTTCAACACTTACTGTAAATCCGCTTAAAAAATACCAAGAGGGAATAGACCCGGTATCAGATGTTTCGTATTCATAATTAAATTCTATAGTGTATGGATAACTTATAGGAGTGTAGTTATAGTACAGTTTGCGATAGTCAATATACAGTGAAAAACCATCTACGGCACTTACGTCTTTAAAATCCTTTTTCTTGATTTTTTCAATCTCGTTGCCAACTGCATCGTAGACCACGATATTCATGCTCTTTATTTTCTTTGAACTATCATATCCCAGACCATTTCGAGCATTACGATTGCCTAGTTTATTCAACACCGTAATAACCTGTTTATTCTTAACGATCATTTTTTGTTGAGAAAGAATTTCAATATCCAATTGATCTAGACGAACAACGGCATTTGCGTTTTCCGTCAAAACTTTATTTATAAAAAGGGAGTTGTATTTTAATTCTTGTGCATTAGAAAGAAAGTTCAAGAATAGTAGAGAGAATACTAAAGATAGTCGCATTGATTGTGTTTGGTTGTGGAAATCTAGCACAAAACAGACATTTTTCTTACAAAGTGAAGAAAAAAATCGACAAACAACACTTATTCCTTGTTTTTCGTATCTATGGCAATGGTTACTGGCCCATCATTTAACAAATCAACTTTCATATCTGCACCAAAAATACCCGTTCCTACTTTTTTGCCTAAATCTAGTTCAATTTTCTCAACGAACTTCTCATAAAGTGGAATGGCAATATCTGGTTTTGAAGCTCTAATATACGATGGTCGATTTCCTTTCTTGGTGGCTGCATGCAGTGTAAACTGACTTACAACAATGGCATCACCATTAGTATCCTTTAGCGAATTGTTCATAACACCATCAGCATCATTAAAAATTCTGAGATTTACAATTTTGCGTGACAACCATTCTATATCTTCATGGCCATCTGCGTCTTCAATGCCCAATAAAATTAATAGCCCGTTTTTTATTTCGGAAATCATTTTACCGTCTACCGTTACGCTGGCTCTAGACACTCTTTGAATAATGGCTCGCATCGTCCTTGATCTATAGTTTAATTCTTATTCAACGTACGTTATTTTTTAACATCGTGAATATCAACCCTGTAATTTTCTTCTTCTCCCGTTACCATTTGTACATAGCTTCGGTAACGGCTCCAAGCCACTTCTTCATTTTCCAATGCTTCCTTTACTGCACATTTGGGCTCGTCTAGATGTAAGCAATTATTGAATTTACAATTTCCCTTGAGCTCAAAAATTTCAGGAAAATAGTCTCCTATTTCCTCCTTTTCCATATCAACAATTCCAAAACCCTTAATACCAGGAGTGTCAATAATACGGGCTCCAAAATCTAAATCGAACATTTCTGCAAACGTAGTCGTATGCTGTCCTTGCAAATGTTGTCCCGAAATTTCAGTGGTTTTTAAATCTAGCTTAGGCTCCAATGTATTTACCAATGTAGATTTTCCAGCACCTGAATGCCCCGCAAACATGCTAGTTTTACCAAGCATCATCTCCTTAACCTTATCTACGTTTTTACCAGATTTTGCAGAAATACCAATACAAGTATATCCTACTTTTCTATACATTTCAGCTAGAAATTTAATCTCTGCCAATTCCTCAATAGTATAGGTATCCACTTTATTAAAAAGTAAAACAGCTGGAATATCATAGGCTTCGGCGGTAGCCAGAAAACGATCTATAAAAATAGTATATGTTGTTGGGTTGTTTAAAGTAACCAGCAAAAAGACCTGATCAAGATTTGCCGCAATAATATGCGTTTGTTTAGAAAGGTTCACCGATTTTCGAATAATGTAATTCTTACGATCTTCAATACTGTGAATAGTACCCACCGTATCATCTCCTAGTTGCTCAATTTTAAAAGCTACTACGTCTCCCACAGCAATAGGGTTCGTACTCTTTATACCCTGAATTCTAAATTTACCTTTAATACGGCATTCGTAAAATTCGCCGTCTTGCGTTTTTACGGTATACCAACTTCCAGTAGATTTATATACAGTTCCTTTCATTCATTTTCAATTTCAGTACAAAGAAACAACTTTACTTTATACTATCACCTTAAAACAGACGGTCTTAAAGGTTCTTTTCAAAAATATAAATTCTGTTTCTTTCATTATTTTTAATCTATAAATGCAACCCTTTGAAGCATTTAGCTGTCTTTAATAAAAAACTAAAAGTAAAATGATGAAAAAAATTGTATTGATAACCGCTCTTTTAATAGCCGCAACCTTTGAGGTTATGGCACAAGAAATAAAAATAATTACCAGCGTAGAATCTATTGTACCCAGTGGACTAGGAAGGTCTAGAATTATAGATGGCCAAGAGGATAAAGATTTTGAGGAATTCACTTCCGAACAGACAGAAGATGATAATAGCAGAAACAAATCAAAACGAGGTAATATCAGAGTAAAGAACTTTGAGGAAACCAAACTTCTAAACTTTTATAATATTGCCGGAATTCGTTTTCAAAACATAGCGGCCAATGATGCGGTTATCTCATCAAAATTAACAGACATGCTCAAAGACGGCTGGGAACTTATCTTTGTAACCAGCGGTGTTGAGGCAGATGCTGGTGATAGCGACTCCCAAGGTATTTTTATTACACGATACGTTTTCAGAAAAGACTAAATAAAAACACGGCTTGTTAAAAAACAAGCCGTGTTTCATATTCGTACAAATAACTACATTTATCCGTTTACAATCTTCTCTTGATGATTGATAGACTCTTGGTGTATAGCTTTGAACATTTTTAGAATGAATTCTTCGCTCAATCCTTTCGACTCTCCTTCAAGAATCATAGCGCCAAGAATTTGGTTCCATCGGTTAGACTGAAGAACGGCAACGTTCTTTTGTTTTTTCAACTCGCCAATACCATCTGAAACTTTCATACGCTTGCCCATAGCCTCGATCAACTGATTGTCTAGAATATCTATCTGAGCTCTTAAGTTGCTCAACTTAGCATTGTATTCTGCTTCACTATCCGATTCTTTTCTGATTTTTAAATCTCGCATAATTTGTACCAATTTTGCAGGTGTAACTTGCTGGGCAGCGTCACTCCATGCATTATCTGGATCAAAATGAGTTTCGATCATTAAACCATCAAAGTTTAAATCAAGTGCTGTTTGAGAAACATCCAAAATCATATCACGATTACCAGTAATGTGTGAAGGATCACTGATCAATGGCAAATCTGGAAACTTGTTTTGGAATTCAATGGCCAATTGCCATTCAGGAATGTTTCTATATTTAGATTTCTCATACGTAGAGAAACCCCTATGAATAGCTCCTAATTTTCTGATTCCGGCAGTATGCAAACGCTCTATACCACCTAACCATAATGCTAAATCCGGATTTACCGGGTTTTTCACCAATACAATTTTATCGGTACCTTCCAAGGCATCTGCTAATTCTTGCATGATAAACGGACTAACCGTTGAACGTGCGCCGATCCATAACAAATCTACATCATGCTCTAGCGCTAACTCTACGTGCGCGCGATTCGCTACCTCGGTAGCGGTCTTTAAACCTGTTTCTTCTTTTACTTTTTGCAACCACTTTAACCCAAGTGCGCCAACACCTTCAAAGTTTCCTGGTCGCGTTCTTGGTTTCCAGATACCTGCACGGTAGTAATTTACATCGGTATCTTTTAACTCGTGCGCAATACGCAACACTTGTTCTTCGGTTTCAGCACTACATGGCCCTGCTATTACTAGTGGATGGTCTAAACCCATATCATCCAACCATGTTCTCATTTCTTTTGAATTCTCCATTACTTCTTGTTTAGTGGTATTCCGTTTAAAATTTCCTTTATTTTATTAGTGTCGTTCATTTCGTTAAAAATTCCCGTGTAATCTCCTTTTTCCAACAGTTGTTTAAATTCCTGAAGGTTCTGTATATATTCGGTCAGTGTTTCGACCACATTCTCTTTATTCTGCTCAAAAATTGGTGTCCACATGGCCGGAGAACTCTTTGCTAATCTTACCGTGCTTTCAAAACCACTACCCGCCATGTCAAAAATATCACGTTCATTTTTCTCTTTATCGATTACGGTCTTTCCCAACATAAAAGAGCTGATATGTGACAAATGCGACACGTATGCAATGTGTTTATCATGCGCATCGGGATTCATGTAACGAATGCGCATTCCTATCTCCTGAAACAGCTCCAAAGCTCTCTCTTGAAGTTTAAAAGCTGTCTTTTCAACCTCACAGATAATATTCGTTTTTCCGGCATACAAATTTTCAATCGCCGCAGACGGACCTGAATGCTCCGTACCCGCAATAGGATGTGCCGCTAAATAGTTTCTTCGCTTTGGATGGGTATCCAATGTTTTGCAAATCAAACTCTTGGTTGACCCTCCGTCAAAAACTACACAATCGTCATTAACGGCGTCCAATATTTTTGGAAGCTCCGTAACCATTACATCTACAGGAATGCTCACAATAACCATATCTGCATACTCCAAATCCGCATAACTAGATGCTATGTCTATAACACCTAAATTCAAAGCTTCTTTTAAGTGAGATTCATTTGTATCTACGCCGTAAATTGTACTATCCGCACGCAGGCGTTTAATGTCCTTTGCGAAAGAACCTCCTATTAAACCGACACCAATTATAAAAACATTCATTTTATAAACTCTTGTTCGTCTTGTTAAAACCGACTTATAGCCTCTTTTATCTTTTCTTCGGTCACACACAAAGAGAACCGAATATAACCTTCGCCATTGCTTCCGAAAATAGTTCCTGGGGTGATAAAAAGATTCTTTTCATATAACACTCCATCAATAAATTCCTCTGCAGATTTGCTTCCTTCAGGCAACTTTGCCCAAACAAACATACCTACTGCTTTTGAATCATAAGTACAATTTAACTTATCTGCTAATTGATACATTAATGCTCTCCTAGAACGGTACACTTCATTCAGTTTATCAAACCATTCCTGACTACTTTTCAATGCCTCAATAGCTCCTTTTTGAATTCCATAGAACATACCCGAATCCATATTACTTTTTACTTTAAGGATAGCATTTATATGATCAGCACTACCTAATACCATACCTACACGCCAACCGGCCATATTGAAGGTCTTACTAAGTGAATTTAATTCCAAAGCCACCTCTTTTGCTCCGTCTACTGACAAAATACTGGCTGGTGAATCATTAAGAACAAAGCTATAGGGGTTATCGTTCACTAAAAGAATATCGTTCTTTTTGGCAAAAGCTATTAACTTTTTAAATTGAGCCTTGGTTGCCGTAGCTCCCGTTGGCATATGCGGATAACTCGTCCACATGATCTTTACTTTTGATAGATCATGCTCTTGTAGTTCTTCTAAATCCGGAAACCATCCACTTTCAGCAGTTAAATTGTAAAATTTAGCTTCCGCTCCTACCAACTTTGTCACCGAAGTATAGGTGGGATACCCTGGGTTTGGAATTAAAGCAATATCACCTTCATTCAAAAAAGCCATGCTTATATGCATGATACCTTCTTTGGAACCCATTAACGGTAAAATCTCGGTTGCCGCATCTACGGTAACCCCAAATTTTAAACTATAGAAATCCGCTACAGCCTCACGTAACTCAGGCAAACCTTGGTAACTCTGGTATTGATGTGCACCACTATCCAGAACGGCATCTTGAATGCTTTTTATTATAGCTTCTGATGGCGCTAAATCTGGACTGCCAATACCCATATTGATAATTGGTCTTCCTTCGGCCATTAAACCACGCACCTCTCTAAGCTTCTTTGAGAAGTAATATTCTTCAACTGTATGTAAACGATCTGCCGTTCGTATCATAATCTAGCATTTTTATATTCACCCAATACCCTAAAGTCCTCGGCCATGATGTCCAACAGTGATTTTGCCTTATCAAAATTGTTATAATCCGTAAAAGTTACATCAACAAAAAAAGCATATTTCCAAGGAGTTTCAATTATGGGTAGGGATTGTATTTTTGTCAAATTCATTCTACAATCACTCATAACATTAAGCACTGCCGCAAGACTTCCGCGTTTATGGTCCGTAACGAAACGAACTGAAGCCTTGTTGATTTCATCTTTTGGAAGCTCCTTGTTTTTTGTCTTTACAATAATAAAACGGGTAGCATTATTTTGAATGGTCTGTATGTTGTCTGCTACGATGTCCAAATCATACAAACTGGCTGCAACCTCTGGAGCAATTGCCGCAATATGTTTTAATTGCTGGTCCTGAATACGCTTTGCGGTCTCCGCCGTATCTACATCTTCCACCAATTTTATATGCGGATAATCCCCAAAAAATTCCTTACACTGTAACAATGCCATAGGATGTGACCTTACTTCTTCTATATCCGAAATTTTCTGACCTTTCAAGACCATCAAGTGATGGTGAATATTTAAATAATGCTCTCCAACCACATGTAAATCCTTATGGTATACCAATGCATAATTAGGAATTATAGAACCCGCAATGGAATTCTCAATAGCCATTACCCCAACATCTGCCTTTTTTGTCAAAAGTTGATCCACCAAAAAATCAAAAGACATACACTCTACCATTTCAACATTATCGTCAAAATATTCCCGAGCCACTTGATGATGGTTCGAACCCTTGATTCCCTGAATGGCTACTTTTAGTTTCATAAATACTTTCTTACTCGTGCAGACGTTTTTCTCAATTAAATTTCCAATAGGTATTGAACAAAAAAAGTCCCGTTTTTCACGGGACTTTAATTTGTTTATATCATGCAATATTTTACAACAGTCCCATACCTCTCTTAAAAAAGAAGTAAAAATAAAAACCGCTAAAAAAGAATTGCTTTGTCATAACACACTTAAACTTCGGCTAAAGTAACAATTATATTTAAAAATTAACCGATAGAGCACATTTTTTTCAATTTTATATGTAACTGATAGTCAACTCAAGCTCTGATTTTGAATTCCATAACCTAGTCATTTATGTATAAGAAAAACGCAATTATACTTTATTCCCTATTTTTGAAATGGCAATACCATTTACCTTTAACAAGTTTTAAATTTAAAATGCAACTCTATTTAAAGGCTAACATTTCATTTATCGTACCATGTCAATAAGCGTAACTAACATTACCAAAAATTTCGGAAATCAAAAAGCTTTGAACAACGTTAGTTTTGAGCTGAAAAAGGGAGAAATAGTTGGTTTTCTTGGTCCTAATGGAGCCGGTAAATCTACTATGATGAAAATATTGACGACCTATTATACTGCCGATGAAGGTGAGGCAAAGGTTAATTCTTTTGATGTACAGGACGAAAAGAAAAGTGTTCAACAAAGTATTGGCTACCTACCAGAGCACAACCCATTGTATTTAGATATGTATGTCAAGGAATATCTTTCTTTTAATGCCGATGTCTATAAAACCAATAAAGCTAGAATAACTGAAGTTATAGAACAAACGGGATTAACACCGGAAGCCCATAAAAAAATCGGTCAATTATCCAAAGGGTATCGCCAACGTGTAGGATTGGCAGCAGCGCTGTTGCATGATCCGGAAGTACTTATTTTGGATGAGCCTACTACAGGTCTTGACCCCAACCAACTTCTTGAAATAAGAAAATTGATTAAGGAAATAGGGAAAGAAAAGACTATTCTCCTCTCTACCCATATTATGAAAGAGGTAGAAGCCGTCTGTGACCGTGTGCTCATTATAAACAAAGGGGTTCTGGTTGCGGACAAAAAACTTAGTGAGCTTCGCGATGCCGATGAGCAGATTATTGAAGTTGAATTTGATTACCGTGTAGAAGAAGCTTTCTTAAATAAACTACCCAATGTTACCCATGTTAAAAATACGGGAGGATTTGTCTATGAAGTTACATTTAATACCTCCAAAGATATGCGGCCCGTAGTTTTTGACTTTGCACATGACAATGAATTAAAAACGTTACAACTGAGCCGAAAAAATAAAAATCTGGAAAGTTTATTCACAGAACTTACTTCCTGATAAAAACAAAACACCCGAAACTCAACAAATTGAATTCCGGATGTTTTATAAAAGGTTCTTAATTAAAATTTCAAAGCCAACCCTACTCCATTTTCATTAACAGCGGGTACCATACGGAACGAGGTTTCTTTACCAACACTATCATTATAATTTAATATGGCTTCCTTTTTATTTTTCATGGCATGATGAAAGAAGAACGAGCCAATTAGACCCGTACCGGCAAAAGCAATTGCAGGCCCCGTGACCGGTTTATCATCATTCTCATTTACTAGAAACCAAATTGCTGTTCCAAAATTGGCAGCGCCGGCTATCATACCGCCCATCATTTGCTTCTTGGATTTTTGCCAGTTCATCTGTGCGACTTGACTTTCTGACATTATTTTATCTATTTCTTTCCAAGTTAGTTTTTGTTTGTCTTGATAAAATTCAGGACCCCACATTCCCGAGAACGATGTAATTTCCTGTGCACTCATAGTCAAAGCAAAAAGACCAAATCCTAGAGTTAGTACAACTGATTTTAAATTTTTCATAACTTTTTTTTATAAAGCTAAATCATTTTACAATATCATGCAACGCCACATGGTACTGAAAATCTTATGCATCAACTATTTAAGTATTTGGATTAAAATTGATTTAAAATACTAAAGAATCAAGTTATCGGAAGAAATAAATTGATCGATAATTACATCCAATTCTAGCTGAATTTTTGGATCTGTACAATTGGTTAAAATCGAAAACACCATATTTTCATTAGGATACACAAAGAAGTTAGAATAGCCACCCACACCATTGCCCACATGTCCGTAATAAGGTCTTCCTTTTACATCTTCACTTACTTGCCATCCTAAGCCGTAATAAGTAGAAGCCCCGTTGATTTTTTGAGCTGTAAGAAAGTCCTTTTGAAGTTTACTGCTTATAACTTTACCCTGTAGATAGGCCTGCCCTAACTTGGCTATATCTTCCGTTGTAGATAGAAATCCTCCGCCTGCTAGTTTATAAAAATTATCTACAGGTATTGCTTCTCTAAATCCCAATCGGTTTTTTGAATAGAACTTGACCACATCGCTTGTTCTCGACTGCGCTCGAACTGACGCTGCTCTAGTTAATGCTCTCTTCTGCTCTTCAAACGCCATTGGCGTTTGCCCCACCTCATCAGCTGGGCCAGACTGAGGGCAGTCGAAGGCTGGCCAAAACGTACTACTCATCCCCAAAGGTTTTAACACCTTCTGCTCCACATATTCCTCAAAAGGAATACCACTCACTTCTTGCATAGCAAGTGAAATCAGCACCCAATCAAAACTATTGTATAGATAATCCGTTCCTGGTTTAAAAAGCAGTTCATCGTCTTTAAAAATCTCTATACTTTCTTTTATGGAATATGGTTTATTGAGACCATATTCTACACCCCTATACCCACGAATACCAGCAGTGTGGCTTGCCAATTGACGAATAGTAAAATCATATTTTTTCTTGGGATAATAAGGCACGTAAGTATAAAAAGAAGCATCTAAATCAATTAGCCCTTCACTTACCATATGAGCCAATGCCGTAGCTGATATGGGTTTTGAAATACTGGCTATTCTAAAAACCGAGGATTGCGGATTCACTAAGACCTCCTCCTCCATATCCGCAAAACCATATCCCTTTTGAAAGAATTTTTCACCATCCTTCAAAACGGTAATAGCCAAGCCAGGAACTTTCTTTTCTTTAACTAAACTTGTAAGTTGCATATCAGCAGCTACCAATCCGTTCAAGGCAGGTTCATCACCAAGAATTCGTTTCTTAGTGAATAGTTTCTCCATATATTTTAGAATAGGATTCATATCTGGTATAGGTCATTACAAAGTTACCGATTGCATCAGTACCTCACCGAATATAAAAATATAACTTTAAGAAAAAGAGACGTAATTATTTAAATATTAAACGCCCCTTATACAATTCCTCCACATCAATTGCTGTTGGTTGGTTGGAACTAAAGACATTCCCCACACCACGAATCACCCCTTTTACGGACTGCTGTGGATTAATAAATATATCATTAGATCCTCTGTGATTTAGACTCACATTTTGAGCAATAAGATTTTCTGCTTCTATACGAGAATCTCCGGCCGCTATGGTAATGCTTAAATTTTCTGTAGCACCCTTTAGTTTAAAATAGGCTATACCATTTACTACGGCAACCAACGTTTGCGTATCTACTTCCAAATCAAATTCGCCATCTGTAGTCTCAGCCTCTGGGTCTGCAAAACTCTCGGACAACAGTGTTAATCTTGGATATGCCAAAACGCCGTCACTAGATATAGGCCAACCTGTACTGCTCCGTATTTCGGAGATATTAGGTGCGGTCACATAGATTTTTGTTACGCCATAGTCCCTAAAATAATTACAATCGTTGGTGTCGCGCAAAAGCAAACGTCCATCTACAACCTCAGCAGTTACCTCATTTCTTAATACACTACCGGTTTCAATTTCTACTTTTTGAACATCGCCTTGTTTCAAAATCATGGTAACGTTTTCATAAACGGTAATCTTGGTAAAATCAGATACGGTAACTTCTTCTTTAACCGTATCACCTGTATTCTGGAAGCAATCCGATGCATTTTCTCCATTGCACGAAATCATTATACCTACGCAACATAGCATCACTAAAAAACGAGATACAAGCACAAATCCGCCAACGCCCAATAGCGCTGTTCCGCTTTCTCTATTTTTAAATCCTATACTCATATTTCGTACTTCTTTATAATCGAACACCAATGCCAAACTCAACCGCTTCCGCCGCTGCGCCATGAGATTTAAGACTTACTACTCCAAATAGTTTATCGCCAAAATAACGCTTTAGACTAAAACGATTATACATCCTACCTTCAAAATCAAAAGGGTAATATACATAGTATCCTAACTGGGTTCCAATGGATAGTTTATTGATAAAAAGCTCGTGACCTATAAAAAGGCCTACACGTTTAAAATCGGTATCAGAATCAATATTATTTTCAGGGAAAGCAATGGATTGATATTCTATCAGTTCTTTCAAGAAATTACTAAAAAACACGTCAGCTCCCAATTGTAGTGCGCTTTTGCGGCCTAATCTTTTATCGGCATAACCCGAAAAAATATAAAACGGATACTGACCATGACCAATATTATCACTCTCGTTTATTCCCGTTCTAAACGCCAAATTATAACGAATAGGCTCAGTAACCTTCACTTTCTCACGATGAATATATTCAGTATCCTTACCTTCTAAAGTGTAAGTTATACCAGCGTTAAAAGCAAATGTATTTGTTGACGTATTTGGTGCTTTTACATTTGCGTTAGAATAATGCATAATAGAAATACCAGCTTTGAAGCCCAAGCCCTTATAAACATTTTCTTTGTAATAATTTATCATCAGATAATTAGAACTCAAAATTCTAGTTCCATAGGCATTGTTTCTAAAGTTGGTCTCCCGGTCATAAGGATTGGTCATATATGCCAAACCCTGTGCCACTCTAAACTGTAGGTTTCGCTTTAAAAAGTAAAAATTAAAATGCGCATATACAGCATACGCTTCACCCAAAACCGAACTATTGGTATTTTGATAGATAAAGGAGGCTCCCAAATCTGGGTAGTTGTACGATTGCTGCCATTCTTCAAGGCCAAAGGTCTTTCGGTTATATGCAAGAATAACACCTGCTGGGTGGTCTGTAATTAAATGCGAGATGTCAGGATTATGCAATAGTATGGAACCATAGAATTGGTTCGCTTCAAACGTATAACTATGCATTCTATCGGTTTCTTGCGCACAGCAATACCCAACACACAAAAGAAAAAATAAAAACACCCTTGGGCCCATGGTGCGCAAAAATAATACTATAAGTTATTTTAAGCCCAAGGATCGCCTTTATTTTCTTACAAAGTTAGTTTTGCTAAAAAATCTGTTCGGCAATGGCCCTGATATTATCGGACTTACCCATTGAGTAATAGTGAAGTACAGGAACACCGGCAGCTTTTAATTCTTTAGATTGTTGAATGGCCCACTCAACACCCACTTTACGAACGTCTTTATTGGACGAGCAATCATCTACGGCATCAATCAAATCTTGTGGCAAATCTATTCTAAAGACCTGTGGTAACAACTGTAAGTGCTTCTTAACGGCTATAGGTTTAATACCTGGTATAATAGGAATAGTTATACCTATTTTCTTAGCCTCTTCTACAAATTCAAAATACTTTTGATTGTCAAAAAACATTTGCGTCACCACGTAATCGGCCCCAGCATCTACTTTTTCTTTCAATCTCTTTAAGTCGGATTTTAATGAAGGAGCTTCCAAATGCTTTTCAGGATATCCAGCAACACCAATACAGAAATCCGCACAATTATCACTGTCTACGGTATCATGCAAATAGTTGCCACAATTCAATTCATGAACCTGTTTTACCAAATCTACCGCATAGGTGTGCCCTCCTTTTGTTGGCTGAAAATATTTCTCATCCTTCATCGCATCACCACGTAATGCCATGATATTATCAATACCTAAATAGTGACAATCTACTAAGAGATACTCGGTCTCTTCTCTGGTAAAACCACCACAAAGCACATGTGGGACAGTATCTACATCATATTTATGCTTTATAGAAGCACATATTCCAACAGTACCGGGACGCATACGCGTCAGTTTTTTATCCAAAAGTCCGTCGCGATCAATATACACATACTCTTCACGAGAGGTAGTCACGTCAATAAACGGAGGTTTAAAATCCATTAAAGGATCAATATTATCGTAAAGCTGTTGTATTTGGTGTCCTTTTACCGGTGGTATTATTTCAAACGAGAATAAAGTTTCGCCTTTTGCACTCTTTATATGGTCCGTTATTTTCATGTGTACTGCTCCCTAATTGGGTGATTTAGTGTTTATTCTATAGTATGGCGTTCGGGCGGGCTATTCGCTAAATTTTTTAAATCCTGTCGGAATTTAAAAAGATACCGCTGCTATCCCTAACGCATTTTTTCACTTTCTAATAATTATACCTCCGTAAGCATCTCCTTTACCTCATCATAACTCTCCAGATATTCCCAATAAATCCATCGTCCATCTAAATAATCCGTCAAGATATATTTTTCACTTACCGACTTTATACGATTCACCGCAACCAGTTTTTTACAAAATCCCTCAACCACTACTCTTTCTTCTATTTCCTTATTTTTCTGATCGTATCCATGACCTATCATGAAACTACCTAAGCTGACTTCTATATAGTTTTTCATATCAATCGTCTGCTATATTTGGCGCCAACCACTTTGTAGCATTTGCTAGCGTTATTCCTTTTCGCTCCGCAAAGTCCTCTACTTGGTCCTCTTTTATTTTTCCTAATCCAAAATATCTAGATTCCGCATTACCGAAGTAGTACCCTGAGACTGATGAGGCGGGCCACATGGCCAAACTATCCGTTAATTTTACTCCTATACGCTCCTCCACCTTTAGCATATCCCAAAGGGTAAGTTTTTCCAAGTGATCCGGACAGGCAGGATAACCCGGGGCAGGGCGAATACCTTTGTATTTTTCATCTATTAATTCATCATTTCCTAAATGCTCATCAGAAGCATAGCCCCAGTGCTTAGTTCGCACCTCTAGATGCAAGTATTCTGCAAAAGCCTCTGCCAAACGGTCACTCAAGGCCTTTACTAAAATGGAATTGTAATCATCCAGATTATCACGGTATGCATCTGCTAATTCATCTGTACCAAAACCTGTGGTTACACAAAAGCAACCCACATAATCTTGTTTACCGGATTCTTTTGGAGCAATAAAATCGGACAACGCATAATCGGGAACTCCTTCACGACGCTTTAATTGCTGACGTAAAGTCCTAAATGTATATTGTTTAGTTACCTGACTATCTTCTACTTTAACTTCAATATCATCATGATTATCCAAAGTATTTGCCGGGAAGAGTCCAAAAACCCCTTTACCCGTTAACTTTTTATCCTTTAGAATATCTTTCAACATTTTTTGTGCATCGGCAAAAAGCTCCGTTGCTTGTTCGCCCACAACCTCATCCGTTAAAATATCCGGGTATTTACCATGTAGTTCCCAACTTCTGAAAAATGGTGTCCAATCTATAAAAGGAACCAGTTTCTCCAAATCCACATTTTCTATGACCTGAATACCTAATTGGTTGGGTTTTATTATCTGAGAGGTATCCCAATCTATCTTAAATCGGTTTTCCCGGGCAGCTTCAATTGTTTTGTATTCCTTCTTTTTGGTACGGCTTAAAAACTTATCCCTAAAAACATCATAGTCTTCTTTGATAGTTTTTTTATAACTAGCCGACGTTTCTTTCTGCAACAAATCTCCCACAACGGTAACCGCTCTTGAAGCGTCATTTACATGAACTACCGCTTCACTATACTGCGGGTCTATTTTTACCGCCGTATGGGCTTTACTTGTAGTTGCACCACCAATCAACAAAGGCAACTTAAAGTTCTTACGTTCCATCTCTTTGGCCAAATGCACCATCTCATCAAGAGAGGGCGTAATTAGTCCACTAAGACCAATGACATCTACATTATGTTCAATTGCAGCAGCTATAATTTTCTCGGGTGGCACCATAACGCCAAGGTCTACGATTTCGTAATTGTTACAGGCCAATACCACGCTCACGATATTTTTACCAATATCATGGACATCGCCTTTTACGGTAGCCATCAATATTTTTCCATTCCCCTTATCGTCACCAATCTGAGGGTTTTTCAATTTCTCCTCTTCAATATAAGGGAGTAAATACGCTACCGCTTTTTTCATTACACGAGCGGATTTCACCACTTGTGGCAAGAACATTTTTCCGCTTCCAAAAAGGTCGCCTACTACGTTCATACCGGCCATAAGATTGCCTTCAATCACCTCAATGGGTTTATCTGCGGCAACACGTGCTTCTTCTACATCTTCAACTATATACTGATCTATACCCTTTACCAGAGCTCTTGTAATTCTATTTTGCAAAGACTCTTCACGCCATGAAAGATCAACTTTACTTTCCTTCGCTTTACCTACAACAGATTCGGCAAAATCCAGTAATCGTTCGGTAGCATCATCTCTGCGATTAAGAATCACATCTTCTACATGCTCTAATAAATCTTTTGGAATATCATCGTAAATCTCCAACATGGTAGGGTTTACGATACCCATGTTCATACCCGCTTTAATCGCATGGTACAAAAAAACAGAGTGCATGGCTTCACGCACAGGATTGTTCCCCCTGAACGAGAAAGATACATTGCTTACCCCTCCACTAATACTGGCATGAGGCAGATTTTCGCGAACCCATTTGGTCGCCCTTATAAAATCGATGGCATTCAATTTATGCTCATCCATACCCGTAGCTACGGGAAATATGTTCAGGTCAAAAATGATATCTTCTGGCGCAAAACCTACTTCGTCTACCAAAATATCATAAGATCGCTTTGAAATCTCTATTCGTCTATCATAATTATCAGCCTGCCCTACTTCGTCAAAAGCCATAACAATTACGGCAGCACCATATCTCTTTATAAGTTTGGCATGTTTTACAAACTCTTCCTTACCTTCTTTTAAACTAATGGAATTTACCACACATTTACCTTGCACGACTTGCAGACCCGCTTCAATAATATCCCACTTAGAGCTATCGATCATGATAGGCACACGAGCAATATCCGGCTCGGCAATAACCAGGTTCAAAAATTTGACCATTGCTTCTTTACCATCGATCAAACCATCGTCCATATTAATATCGATGATTTGAGCGCCGCCTTCTACTTGATCTCTGGCTACATCTAACGCCTCTTCGAACTTGCGTTCTTTAATAAGGCGTAAAAATCGTTTAGAACCTGCCACATTGGTGCGCTCGCCCACATTTACGAAATTACTTTCGGGGGTAATGACCAATGGCTCTAGACCGGATAGTTTTAAATGTCTAGTTGCTGGTTGCTGGTCGTTTGTTGTCAGTATTTTTGAGTTGTCACTCATAGTATCTCAATCACTTTTGTGATAATTGATAATTGTTCTTTATTCGTTCACTGTATCTTTCCAATCAAGATGCCACGTTTATTCCTCTTGGATCATACTTTTTTACCAAGTCTGCAATTGCCTTAATATGTTCCGGTGTAGTACCACAGCAACCGCCAACGATATTGACTAAACCTTTTTCTACATATTCTTTTATCTGTGCCGCCATTTGCTCTGGCGTTTCATCGTATTCCCCGAAAGCATTTGGTAAACCGGCATTAGGGTGAGCAGAAATAGCATGTTCTGATTTGGATGACAAAACTTCTAAGTGAGGCACCAATTGGTCCGCGCCCAAAGCACAATTAAAACCAACCGAAAAGATTGGAATATGCGAAACTGAAATTAAAAATGCTTCAGCCGTTTGCCCTGACAAAGTTCTTCCCGAAGCATCAGTTATGGTTCCACTAACCATGATAGGAACATCTATATTACGTTCTTCTTTTACTTCTTCTATAGCAAAAAGTGCTGCTTTGGCATTCAACGTATCAAAAATGGTTTCTACCATTAGCATATCTACTCCTCCATCCAACAAAGCTTCTACTTGCTGTTTATACGCAATGCGAAGCTCATCAAAAGAAACTGCTCTGTACCCTGGGTCGTTCACATCTGGAGACATACTTGCCGTTTTATTGGTAGGTCCTAAACTACCCACTACAAAGCGAGGTTTATTTGGCTCTTTGGCCGTAAACTCATCTGCAACCATTTTAGCAATTCGCGCGGATTCAAAATTCAAATCATACACCAACTCTTCCATGTCGTAATCCGCCATGGCGATTGTTGTGCTAGAAAACGTATTTGTCTCTACAATATCCGCACCTGCAGCAAAGTACTTTCTATGTACTTCCGCAATAGCTTCGGGTTGAGTTAAGGACAATAAATCATTATTGCCTTGCACCGGAGATTTCCAATCTTTAAAACGCTCACCGCGAAAATCTTCCTCGGTAAATTTATAGCGTTGTAACATTGTACCCATGGCACCATCCAACACCAATATGCGTTCTTTTAATATTTCTTGAATATTTTCCATTTCCTTTTTCTCCTTCTAATCGAGTATTCAATTACAACATCATCCGATTTATAAAATCGAATAAATAGCATTCAAAAATCAGCTTACGAACAATTATCAAGCAAAGGAATAAGGACAATTAAACTTGCCTCTCTTTGTTATCTGTCCCACAAATACCAGGATAGAATGTAGCACCTTCTTTATAAGAAAAGGGTTGCCAAGGTTTCAAAGGGTCTATTCCCTCCACCTTTCTTGATAACAGTCACGTATTTTAATGAACGATTTGCAAAGTAACATCACATCTGGTTTAAAACCAAAGAAACCTCAGTGTTTTTGGAACTTTACATTTAATAAAAGCCTTCCGTCAAAAGAGATAACGAAAGGCTTTTATTGATTATATGCACTAACAGCTAACTATACAATGCTTTTAACGACCTCTTTTTTAGCCACTTTTTTACTACCGTCAAAACCTTCTACCCCACCTACAGTAGTATACTTCATAACATATCTCTTACCAGGATTAATAAGTTGGTAGGCAAATTGACACATTACCGCAGCTTCGTGAAAACCGGATAAAATCAGTTTTAATTTACCTTCGTAGGTATTCACATCTCCAATAGCGAAAACACCAGGTATGTTCGTTTGATAGTCTTTGGCATTATTTACCTTAATGGCATTTTTCTCAATCTCTAGACCCCAATCACCAATTGGACCCAATTTTGGAGAAAGACCGAACAATGGAATAAAGTTATCTACCTCAACATAGCTCTCCCCTTTTTCTGCATCGTTATGTTTTATAACAACTGCTTCCAAATGGTCATCACCATATAATTTCTTCACCTCTGCCTCGGTAAATAATTTAATCTTTCCGGCTTTTGCGAGTTCCGACGCTTTTTCAACAGAATCCAAAGCACCTCTAAATTCGTTTCTTCTGTGTACCAGAGATACCTCTGAAGCGACATCGGCCAAGAAAATAGCCCAATCCAAAGCAGAATCACCACCACCGGCAATAACTACTTTTTTGTCCCTATACACTTCAGGGTCTTTAATGATGTAAGCAACACCTTTATCTTCAAAATCCGTAATGTTCTCGATCGGTGGTTTTCTAGGCTCAAAAGAACCGAGTCCACCAGCAATAACTACTACTGGCGCATGGTGTTTTGTACCTTTATTTGTTGTTACGATAAAAGAACCATCTTCTTGCTTATCCAATGTTTGCGCACGCTCACCTAAAGTGTAACCCGCCTCAAAAGGTTTGATTTGCTCCATTAGATTAGTTACCAAATCACCTGCAAGAATTTCCGGAAAAGCCGGGATATCATAAATCGGTTTCTTCGGATAAATTTCCGAACATTGTCCACCTGTTTGTGGTAAAGCATCTATCAAATGGCATTTTAACTTCAACAAACCTGCTTCAAATACCGTAAAAAGACCTGTTGGGCCTGCGCCAATGATTAGAATATCTGTTTTTATCATAACTATTTACTTAACTGTAATTCTTGATTCTGGGCAATGGATAAAATCCTAGCCCTGTGTTTTACTACTTCACCTATTATAATAATTGCAGGATTGGTCAACTGTTGCTTTGCCACTTCATCTTCTATGGAAGCAATTGTACCTACTGCAATTCTTTCGTCTTTTCTGGTCCCGTTTTGTACAATAGCAATTGGGGTTTCAGATTTACCTTCTGTTTTGAACAATTCCACTATTTGCGACAGTTTGCTCATCCCCATAAGAATAACCACGGTTGCATTACTTTTTGCAGCCAAAGCCACATCGCTTGAAAGCTTATGTTCTTTAGTTGTACCCGTAATTACCCAAAAACTTTCGGCAGCACCTCTTTTGGTCACTGGTATATTTTGCGAAGCTGGTACGGATAAACATGATGATATACCAGGCACCATGGCTACTTGCAACCCATGGGCTGCAGCGTATTCCATTTCTTCGGCACCACGACCAAAAACAAATGGGTCACCACCTTTTAACCGCACCACATGAGCATTGGTTTTAGCTCGGCTAACGATCAACTCGTTTATCTGCTCTTGTTGGTATGCGTAGCACCCCTTTCTTTTGCCAACAAAAATCTGCTCGGCATTAGGTGCATAGTCCAACAACTCAACGGACACCAACGCATCGTACAACACCACATCGGCACTTTGCAATGCCTTGATGGCTTTGAGCGTAATGAGCTCAACATCGCCAGGACCCGCGCCAATCACCGTAAAGTGACCGCCCGCGTTGGATAAAGTGTTGTTATTTTCGTTGGAGTATTTCATTTTAAGCTTCTGCTAATTCTTGTTTTCTGAACTTTTCAACTGCTTTTAAAAATGCTTTAGCATCTTCTAAATAGCTTTTTGCAAAAGCTTCAGTTGGTTCGTTCTTGTTCAATTGTAAAGCAAGTTCTTCAAAACCTTGGCCTAAATCTATTCTGCCAGAGGCAACGAATTTTTCATCAAAATCTTTAATGATACTTGCATGCGTATTCACTTTCGCTTTCTCGGAAGTCAACATTGCTTTTGCAGAGTTTACCATTGAAGAATACGAATGGTAGATACTTGCTGCCCATTTGTTTTCGTTAAAAGACTCTTGTGCTGTCTGTATTTTCTCTTCGCTTTCAAAAAGTAAGGTTGCAATAAGGTCAATTACCACACCGGCACATTCACCAATACCAATCGCTTTTTCATAACGTTCCGTGTTACCCCAGTCGATAAAATCTTCTGCAGTAAGATTCTCAACGTCAGAAAGTGGCGTAAGAAAATCATAGAAATACATCTGACCTTTCTCTTCGTAGTAATCAGCGTATGATTTTCCGTTTCCGTTTTGGTCGTAATCGTCCAATATCAATCGTAATGCTTGAGGACCTCTTTTAGAAGGTACTTTCACTACTTTATCGGCAAATCTTCCGTTTCCGTTTCCATCGGTACCACCACCCAACAATACTTGAAGTGCCGGTGCTACCAATTTATCCTTTGTTCTAACACTCATTCCCTGAAAACCAATATTGGCCATGTTATGCTGACCACAGGCATTCATACATCCGCTAATTTTAATTACAACATCAGGGTTGCTGATGTACTGCGGATACTCCACTTTCATAATTCTTTCTAATTCCTCGGCAATACCTGTACTACTGGCAATACCCAAGTTACAAGTATCCGTACCCGGGCAAGCTGTAATATCTATAGCTTTGTTATAACCGGCCTCAACAAAACCTAATTTCTTTAATTCATTATAGAAAAAAGGAACCAAATCGTTTGCTACATAAGGAATCAATATATTTTGACGCAAGCTCAATCTTAATTCGCCAGCAGCATATTGCTCTACCAAATCCGCCAACAATCTTGCTTTATCCGTATAAAAATCTCCTAAAAGCACTTTGATACCGATAGCCGAATAGCCTTCCTGTTTTTGAGGAATAAGGTTTGTCGTTTTCCAGATTTCAAAAGCTTCCGTATCTTCAATTTCCACTTGTGGCGCATCAACTTTAGCTACTTCCACTTTAGGATATGCCTCTTCATCAATAGGATATGTTTGAACAGGAATCGCTTTTTGCTCTTCTGCCAACAATTCTTTAAATCCGTCAAGGCCTAAATCTTTCAACAAAAACTTCATTCTTGCTTTGGCCCTACTCTTTCTTTCACCGTAACGGTCAAAAACACGAACCACACCTTCCATTAAAGGAATAATTTTATCTGCTGCAAGAAATTCAAAAAGCAGCTCGGCGTGACGTGGCTGAGAACCTAATCCACCTGCTAACATTACTTTAAAACCTTTTACTCCATCTTGAATTTTAGCGATAAAACCAAGATCATGCATGTACGAAAGACCGGTGTCCGCATCACTTGCAGAAAAAGAAACCTTGAACTTACGGCCCATTTCTTGACTGATAGGGTTACGTAGGAAATACTCAAAAAGTGCATGTGCGTAAGGCGAAACATCAAATGGCTCATCTACATCAATACCTGCCGTTTCACTAGCCGTTACGTTACGTACCGTATTACCACAAGCTTCACGAATGGTAACATCATCTTTCTCCAACTCCGCCCAAAGTTCTGGCGTACGGTCTAAATCTACATAATGAATTTGAATATCCTGACGTGTAGTAATGTGCAATCTACCTCTAGAATACTCATCAGAAACATCACTGATACGCTTTAACTGCTTGGATGTAACCTTACCGTACGGCAATTTAATACGAATCATCTGCACACCAGGCTGACGCTGACCGTAAACTCCTCTGGCCAAACGCAAACTGCGGAACTTTTCCTCATCTAAATTACCTTCCTTGAATTGGCGTATTTTAGCCTCTAAGGCCAAAATATCCTTTTCAACTACGGGGTTTTCTATTTCTGTTCTGAAACTTTGCATGCTGTTTATATTCTAGTTTCTTACCTTTTTATCGGCAGATTATTATTTATCTATTTTTCCTATGGATTTTATAGAGATAATTGAATGCGCCCTTTAAT
>ENA-ORXM01000392-ORXM01000392.1-marine-metagenome-genome-assembly--contig:-NODE-392-length-80577-cov-6.530037_pt1 | contig 80577 bp, 77 predicted proteins | sample MGYA00237867_ERZ511480 | MGnify/ENA primary metagenome ERZ511480 (study PRJEB26309, sample SAMN06266103) | marine metagenome | isolation source: Algal blade | place: United Kingdom:Sidmouth, United...
GATGAGTACTTCGCCGCAGCCCAAAAAGTCGACCAGCAATACAACACCCCTTGACAACATCACCGACATAAGGGCCGATACCGAGCGGTCGAACGACTGTTCAGTCGGCGATTCTGAGCGCGTGTTATCGAGTGGTGTTCGCCGAATCGGAGCGACTTCGGATGTCCGCGCGATCCGAGGAAGATTTCTGTGTTGTCTGGTAACCGCTGCGCCGGTGAGAGGCTCCTTTCTGGTGATGAGACTCGAAGAAGATCGTGAGAGCTGGGCGAAGTTGGTGCGAGCTGCGCAGGTTGGCGACATGCAGGCGTGGTCGTTGCTGATCGACCGGTTCGAGGACTTGGTGGTCGCGACAGCGGTCGGTGTGTGCGGGGACCTTGATGAAGCTCCCGACATCGCGCAAGAAGCGTTCGCCCAAGCGGTCCGCTCGATTGCGAGCCTCGAAGACCCGCATGCGTTCCCGGCGTGGCTTCTCACCCTCGTCCGCACCGCAAACAACCGGAGGACACGTCGCCGCCGTCTCGTCACCGAACATCTCGACGCTGTCGGCGCCGGCGGCGTGGCAGCGAACCTTGCGCCCGACCAAAACAGTGATCCCGAACGCGCAGTGCTCGAAGCCGCTGAAACCGCTCGAGTTCGCAACGCCATCGAAGCTCTCCCAGAGGGCGAGCGATGCGTCATTGCTCTGCACTACCTGGCGGAGATGGCCTACGCCGACGTGGCTGAGTTTCTCGACATATCTGTCCCTGCTGCCAAGAAGCGGGCGTGGTCCGCTCGAAAACGATTGAAGGAGTTACTACCCATGACAACCGATGCGCTGGCTGCTGCCCGGCTTTCAGGAACGAAAACGTTCCGCGACACAATCCTGGTCTTCCAGGCAATCCGGACTGGAGACGCCGAATTGCTGGCCGCTCTTCTTGCCCGTGACCCCTCGTTGGCCAACGCCTCGGAGGACTGGTCCGCAGCTGAGGGGTTCGAGTCGAACCTGTCGTTCTCGGAACGGGCGACTGCGTTGGTCCGTGCTGCGGGGAGCGGTGATGTAGGTGTTGTTCGTTTGCTCGTCGATGCAGGCGCTGAGGTCGACGGAGTCTGCGGCTGCGTGGACCGGGAGAGCCCGTTGGCAGCGGCGGTAAACGTCGGCGCCGTCGACGTTGCCGAGTTCCTTATCGAGAGCGGTGCCTCGCTCGACGACGCAGCATTCGATGGCGGCTCGACAGCCCTTCACGTCGCTGTTCACAAAGACCTTCACGGGTTGGTGCGATTGCTACTCGCAGCCGGGGCCAATCCGACGCTCGAAGACGGCAACGGCCGAACTGCCGCTGATTGGAGTCTCATCAAGGCAACGATGCGGCCAGAACCAGCGCACGGCGAGGTGCTCTGGACCCGCATCCGCCCCGTGGACCTGTTCGCGCCACTCCGGCGTGGCGCCTTGGTGCATGTTCCACCTGCGTACGGCCTCGGAGCCATGCGCACGATCTACGGCATCGTCGACGCCCTCGATGCTCGCTTCTGGATGGTCGGCTTCGAGCACGGCCCCTACAAGTCACGCGAGTTTGAACAAGAGGTTCGCGAAAGCGGCACCCCATCCACCATCGAGCTAGTTCCCGAAGGACGCCCCGCAGACCGTCGCCGGCAGTTCGCAAACGCTCTCGATCGGCTCGCTGCCGACCCGGACCCGAAGATCGTCATGGTCGTGCCAGCTCCCGGCCACGAACACGACGTGACCATCGCACTGCCTGCTCTCGCTGCGGATCCCAGCGTGCTGGCGACCACTGTTGTGGCCCCGTTCACCCCGGATCCGGTGGCCGTGCCAGACGCCATCCCCGAAGGGTTCGACTCACGGCTCACGTTCGATCCGGTCCGTGCAGGGTTGCGCATCTGGCCAGCGATCGACCCTGCCCGCACCGGCGTCCGGGTCAACCCAGACTCCCACCATGGCCAGATCGCTTCGGCGGCACGAGCGACCCTCATCACCTACACCGGCCTCGATCCTGCGCTCGACATGCCAGATCCGGCCACGTTCAACGACCCCGCCTTCGCCGAAGGAGCCCAGGAGCTTCACCGCTACCTCTCCCACTCATTCAGACCCTTCGAGCACCTCTCCGCCGAACCCGCAGCCGACACCCCCATCCCTCAGCTACTGCAAGATGTCAATGACATCCTGGACCGCTTAGGGAAGGCACCCTGAGGTGGGGTCTAACCGGTAGCTGGTGTTGTCTCGATCTCGAACTCCCAGCCAAGTTTCCAATCGAATCCTGCGCTGATCAGGTCGGCGATTGGGGTTCCCTCGACGAAGTGGACGATCCCCCAGTACGTGGCGATGTGGCCGATCAACAGCAGGCGCTGTCCATCTGCGTATCGACCAAGGTCGTTCAAGAACCAGCCGACTCGCTCAGCAGCTGTAACCCAGCTCTCTCCATCCGGGTAGGGATCGTTCATGTAAAGCGATTTGTCGCGATGCAGCTCGGCAGCGGGCATTCCGTTGCCGGTTCCGTAGTTGCATTCTCGCAGCCGCCAGTCATGCAAGATCGGAGTAGACGAACCAGCAAGCGCTACCTCAGCGGTCTCTACCGCTCTTCGGAGATCCGACGTGAAGACCATGTCGATGCCATCGTCTCGACGTCGATCGCCAAGTTCCCTAGCAAGCACTACGCCTTCGGGTGACAGCGCTCCCTGATTCCAACCGGTCGCGATTCCGCGGTTGTTGTCTTCACTCCAGGAGTGTGTCTCGAACACGATGCTGACGGCCACAGCCAGAAGCTAGTGCCCATCGTGTGACCGAGCGGCGACAACCGATGAGCGAGCCGATGCCGGACTTTCGTTGGCGGGGCCATCGTGACGGGCGGGGATTCGCTCAACGCTGGCGAGCTGGGCCGCTGTCAGGGTCGTCGGGTGACGAAGATGTACTCGCGGCTGTCAGCGCTGAGTTCTGATCCGTCAAAGTCGCCGTGGAGCGCCTCGACTTCGAGACCAGCGACATCGATCAGTCCAAGCCATTCGTTCTTGGTTGCCCACCACAACGAGCTGGTTGCGCCGTCGTCGAGGATCATGTCGACGCGGTTCTCTGCAACGTTGTAGTGGTTGACGTGGGGAGCTGGACTGGTCTGGTGTTTGCCGTCGAGTTGGGCAGCGATCTGGTGGTCTAGTGCGAACACGTTCCAAGCGAACCTGCCACCGGGCTGAAGTGATCTCGCCACTTGCTCGAAGACGCGTCGACGCTCTTTCCATGTGGGTATGTGGAGGAGTGATCTGCCTGGGCAGTAGATCAGCCCGCAGGGCTCATCGGCCTCGAAGTCCTGCATGTCGCTGAGCCGTAGATCGAGGTCGACTTCCGCGACGGTTGCGTTCTGTCGTGCTTGTTCGAGCATTCCTTCGGAAGAGTCGATGCCGATCACTCGGCGCCCGGTGGCCTGGGCAACGGGTATCGCGACCCGGCCGGTGCCGACGGCAAGTTCGATAAGGGGTCCGTCGCAGTCACGGGCGAGTTCGACGTAGAACTCGAAGTCCCCTGTCACGTTTGCGGACCAGGCGTTGTATTGGGCCGACACCTCGTCGTAGAAGCTCATCGACAGGACCGTAGTGCGTGGTCTTGGCGAGAGTTCGATGAGTTTCTCGACAGTGGAAGTCAGGAGGTGCAGGTACTTCCGTTGGGTGTAAGTCCAGCAATCGCTAGTTGGCTTGCTTTGCGGTCCAGTTGTTGGCGGCCGTGATCACTGCCTCTGCTACTTCGGGCGGCTTCAAGTGGGTTGTGTCAACAACAATGTCAGCTGAGCGAGTGAGCCAGTCACGAGCCCCGTGGAACTTCGCGATGTGGTCGAGGCGCCAGTCTTTCGCTTGATGCTCGACTGCGTCGTTCTCGATTCTGCGTCGGAGTTCATCTTCGTTGCAGTCAAGGACCACATGGAAAAGCGGCAGATCTCGATGCTTGAGCCCTGTCCGCAGCTCTTCCCAGTAGCTCTGAACGAGCACTGTTTGCACAGCAACCAGGGCTGAGCAGCCGGTGAAGTCGACGATCTCTTCGGCTACGGCGGGGACGAGCGCTCGCCACGGTGGCAGGTCTTGGAAGTCGTCGAACTCGAGATCTTTCAGGTGTCCGGCAAGCAAGTAGCCAACCTGTTCTGGGTCGAAGGTTCTCCAACTCGGAGTTTCTGCGACGAGTCCTGCTGTCGTTGTCTTTCCGACTCCAAACGTGCCGTTGATCCAGATGATCATCCGACTGACACTAGGCGTCCCATGACATTCTGCTGCCTCAGCGCAGACGTCGGCCTTAATCCGAATGAGCGGTGCGGATCTAGACAGTTTCGACAGCTTCCCAGGCTTGTCGGAACGGCATGAACGGTTGCTCCGGGATAAACCTCTCCGCTGCGACCTACGATCCGCCAGCCTCTCGGTACACGGGCCTTCCGACTGCCGGGCTGGAACCCACTCGATAATCCCGAGCGACGAACGCAAACCCAGCACTGCAGTACCGGCGTGATGTGCGGCGCAGGCACTCGGTATCGCTGCTGGCTTGCGGTGAACGCCCGTCTTGGTGTTACAGGGTCTCGACCCGGCAGTGGGTGCCGGGGGCATTGGCAAGGCGGATGTCCGCCGTCAGGAGCGTGCAGTCCAGGGCCTCAGCGAGAGCCACGTAGCAAGCGTCGTATGCCGTGACGTTGTCGCGAACTTCCCAACCACGTCGCAGCAACGGCGCCGTTGGGTAGACCACAAGAGGAAGGTTCAACAAGTCATCCAGCGCATTCGTCGCTTGTTCAGACGTAAGCGAGCCGTTTGCCAGCTGCCGCCTCAGTACCGACATTGTCTCCAGTCGGAGCAGGTCAGGTGCGGCGAGTACTTGACCTTTGATGCGTGCCCGACAAGCGTCGCCGTCTCGACCGCCGTCGGCGATTGCTGGGGCAGTCACAGAGGCATCAACGACGAGCACGTTCGTCCTCGAGCGCTGCGACAGCGTCGGCTTTCGACAGCTTGCCTTTCGATCGGTTCTCGATTCTGTCCAGCACGTCGTCGATCGTTGGGGTGGCGACGATCGAGGCCAGCTGCGCTGTCAGGTATTGCTGCAGTGATTGGCCTGCCAACTCGGCGCGTCGGACGAGTTCGTTGTGGACGGCTTCGGGTACTTCTCGGATCTGAACGTTGGCCATGCATGCAATATACATGCAGCGAGTCGCGTTGTCAGCGGAAAGATTGCAACACCCACATGACACCCAGGTCCCAGCGTTGGTCAGACCCACCCGGTAGTCCCGAGCCGCGCACAAGAGCGCGGCGCCACATATCATGCGAAGTCGGCCCGATGCTGACCAGTACCGCCGCATAATGACCAGCCGAACTTCTGTCGTTGCCAAGCCGGACAACGCCCGAGCGATCGCTCCCCAAATGCGGTCAGAGCCAATCGCAAGATTCGCTGATGCATCCGCGAAAGTGGTGTGCGAAACGACGGTTCAACAACACTCGACCCGGCCGGAAACCCTCTCGTTGTGCGACACGAGGCCTGAGCGAGACGAGTTGAGGATGCTCATAATCCCAGTGTCGGGTTCGAGTCCCGGGCGGCCTACTACTAAACAAGCGGGCAAACGAGTGTTCCGGTCGCTTTCGAAGCCAACGACTTTCTTGCCATCCGCCAAGCTGCCGTCCATGGCCACCGTCATTCCTGTCACAGGAACGGAGGATTCGCCGGTGCTCTCTTCGAGCCAGCTCGCTTGCTGCTGCTCGTCGAGCTGCTGCCAGTGTTGAGGCACAGGTGCTTGGCGTGACACCTCGTCTCCCGCCAGTCGGTGTGCCGACAGTGGCTGACGCTGCGGAGCACTGATTGCAGCACGTCGACAATCGCAGATGGTCCTCGGCGACAGTGCGCTGGTACCGGAAGGTTGTGTCACATTCCATCGTCCCTCGCCTGGGTGATCGTTTTTTTCGGACGTGATGCGTTTGCGACAGAATTCGTCGGGTAGTCCGGGATTCATGGACATCACGTTGAATGACACAGAAAAGGTTCTCAAGCGAGCGTTGGTCTTCGCTCTTGCTCTCGTGACGGCGTTCTCTCTCTCAACAGCCGTCACGATCGACGCGGACGGGCAGCAGCTCGGCGTCTCTCCGGCCTCGGCGCAGGACGATGACGATGAAGATGATGACGACGACGCTGAGGCCGATGAAGACGACGGCGAAGCCCCAGCAGGCGGTGCCGACACCGGCTACGGATTCTTCTACTTCCAGCAGGATGAAGATGATGACGACGACGCTGAGGCCGATGAAGACGACGGCGAAGCCCCAGCAGGCGGCGCCGACACCGGGTTCGGTGGCCTCGCGCAAGATGGAGATGCCTTCCCCATTGCGCCTGCTGCACTTGCTGGAGTAATTGCTGCAGGTGCCGCCGGCACTTTGGTCGTTCGTCGCCGAACCATCCGAGCCTGAGCATTCGCCCACGGCATCTGACGTCTACCGGAGGTGCTCCGAAACTCGGAGCACCTCCGGAGACCATGGGGCTCTGCATGAAGGAAGTTGCTCACATGATCAAACGAGCCCTCTCGCGGTCGCACGGAACTTCGCTAGCCACGGTCCTTGCCCTTTCTTCGTTCGCTGTCAGCTGCGGAACAGCGGTCGATGATTCGACTGATGCGCCGTCGACGACGGCGGTCGCCACGGTCTCTTCGGAGGCCGACGAGCCAGCCCCAGCCACCCCCGAGGCTCCCACCCCGAACACGTCCTCCACCACAACGACTCCGTCGTCCCTGCTCGACAGAGCGGCCGCCGACCCCGGCTTGATTCGCATTCCTGAAATCGGCGTGTCGGCGCCGGTCATTCCGCTCGGGTTGCGTGATGACGGGAGCATCGAAGTTCCCGTCGATGTCGATGACACGGGGTGGTGGAGAGATGGACCCGAGCCAGGCGAGCGCGGGCCATCTGTCATCCTCGGTCACGTCGACTCGTACGAGGGCCCCGGGGTGTTCGCTGACCTTTCGACGCTGGAGATCGGGGCGCTCATTCACGTTGACCGAGTCGACGGCTCGTCGGTTTCCTACCGAGTCACTCGTGCTGAGCAGCACGACAAAGAGTCGTTTCCCACCAAGGATGTCTATGGCGACACTGAAGAATCCGTCTTACGCCTAGTGACGTGTGGAGGGGAGTTCGACACGTCAGAGCGCTCCTATCTGGCGAACTACATCGTCTTTGCTGAACTCGTCCCCGGTAGCGACACCCGAGATTCCTCATCGAACCGTTGAGAATGCAAACAGATGTGACCTTGATGATCGGTTGGCCGCTGAGGGCAATGTGTGGGGACACAGGCACACGATCAATCGACATCATCGAAGCTCCGGCCACCTCAGGAAGTGCACTGGCGCTCGGGTCCAGAAGATCGACGGCCACGTGGCCGATCTGGGCCCACTTCGCCGTCTCATGTTGATCGACTTCACGTGGCTGCCCTCTTGCCGACCTCACGGTCGGCGAGAAACTCGAAGTTCGTCCGACTCAGCTACGACGACCTGGAGTCCAACACCGAGCCCAACGTCGAATATCTCGTCATCGGAGCCGGTGACGTTGCACTTCCCCCTCTGCCGATGGGCTACTGCTGAGGGCTCACGGTCCACCGCACACATCTGAGGGCTGGAGCGAAGATCGTGTTGACCGGTGCCTCGGTGATCGATCCTGGATTCTACGATCTCGTCGATCGTCACCGCGTCACGACATGTCCCGGTGTCCCGTTCACAGTCGAACTCCTCGACAGGAAGAGCTAGAGACACCGCCCACGCAGCCGTGAACGCTCACCAGCGTGATCTCGGCTCATCTGCGAGACGAGAGTCGTCGGAGGTGGGCGTGGCGACTACCCTCAGGCGACCGATCATCAACGCTTCGACGATTCGTCGTCACCACTGCCCCGGAGTTTCTTCATGCCGAAGAAGACAATCGATCTCGACACGCCGTTCAAGCGAGGCGAGAAGGTCATCACGACCCGATCCCACCGCAACATCCCCGATGGCGCTGAGGGCAAAATCAAGCTGATAAATGGTCTGGAGACTCTCGATGGCGTGAATCCATGGATTCGCTACTGGGTCCGCTTCACCGACCACGGCCTGGTCGGCCAGATCAGTCACGAAAGCCTCGCTCGCCCCTACCAGTTCGGTGAATGGCTCGATCGCGAAGAGGAACGAGTTCGAGCAGAACTGAACTCCGCCTCCGCCGCCGCTGCCGAGGAAGCTCCTGCTGCAGCCGCTGTTGGCGCCGGTGACGGGATCGCCAGCCAGATCCCAGCGGCGCTTCTCGAGCGGAGCAAGGCTGCCAAGGCTCGCCTTCTCGGCGCTTGATCGCACCAACTCTGTTGTGAAACTCCTCTCATGAAGCGTTCAGCAGTCCTCGTAGCTGGTGCGCTGTTGGCTACTTCGTGTGCAGCAGCCGAAGCCGAACTCGCCCGTATGGAAGTCCTCCCTCGAGTCGTCTCCGTAGACGACGACGGCGACGAATCGGTCATCTACGACCCCACGGTCACCTCGGCAGCCGACGGGGCCCAGGATCCCTCAGCTCCACCGGCCGAGGCAGCTCCACCAGCCAACACAGCTCCACCAGCCAACACAGCTCCACCAGCCAACACTGAGCCGGGCGATCCCGACCCAGCGAACCTTGACGACCCATCTGATCCTGGCACGGACGATCCGGCCGACCCTGATGATCTCGACGACCCAGCGTCACAGGTGCCGGTGGTGATGCCCAGCATCGTCGAGCGCTATCCACACGACGGTGCTGCGTTCACCCAGGGCCTCGAGTTCGGCGACGGCCTCCTGATCGAGAGCTTGGGTCTGCTCGGCGAATCAGCCAGGCGCCAGGTCGAGGTCACCTCAGGCGAAGTGAACGGCTCGGCTCGGCTCGACGACGACCAGTTCGGCGCTGGCCTCACGGTCGTGGACACCCGAGTGATCCAATTGACCTGGCAGCAAGGCGTCGCCATCGTCGCCGACCTCATCACGCTCACCGAGCTCGGGCAATTCACGTTCGACGGTGAGGGTTGGGGCATCTGCAACCTCGATGATGGCCGCCTGGCCATGAGCAACGGGTCTGGCTTCCTCACCTTTCGAGATGCAACGACCTTCGACCCGATCGGCGAGCTCGAGGTCACTCGTGACGGCGAGTTCGTCGAGAACCTCAACGAACTCGAGTGCGTCGGCACCAAGATCTACGCCAACGTCTGGCTTGAGAACGACATCCTCGAAATCGACGCCGCCACCGGCGTTGTCACGCGAGTCATCGACGCAACAGCGCTCGTCCCCGACAACACAGCTCCCGATGACGTCCTCAACGGCATTGCCTACCGGGCCGAGACCGACACATTCTTCTTGACCGGCAAGCGGTGGACCGTCATGTACGAAGTCAGCTTCGACTGAGCGTGCGCTTTCACTCTCGGGGAATCGGAACAAGCATCGGCCTCTGCAGCGCGGCGCTGCTCGCCGCCTGTTCGAGCACACAGGTCATCGAACCCGCACTCACGACCATCTCCGCCGAAGTGGCAGAGACCACTTCGGCCACAACAGCACTCGAGACGACAGCACTCGAGACAACGGCCGACACCGTTAGCTCCACAACGGTCCTCGATACCTCGGTGATACTCAGCGGCACACTCACTGCGACCATCGTCGACACCCACCCGCACGATGGTGACGCCTTCACCCAGGGCCTCGAGATCTTCGAAGGGCGCTTCATCGAGGGCACCGGGCTCTACGGCGAGTCTGATCGGCGGATCGTCGACATCGAGAGCGGCGAGGTCGTTCTGATCGAACCGATCGATGCCGAACTGTTCGGCGAAGGCATCACAGTCGTGGGCGATGAGGTGCTCCAGATCACGTGGAAGGCCGGCGTCGTGATCCGTTCCGACGCCACGACGCTCGCCGAGACAGGTCGCAGCACCTACGAGGGCGAAGGGTGGGGTCTCTGCTTCAACGGTGAGACACTCGCCATGAGCAACGGGTCGGCGAGCCTGGCGTTCCGGGACACTGAGACCTTCGGTGTCGTCCGAACCGTCGATGTCACCATGGACGGCAGCCCTGTCGAGCTGCTCAACGAACTCGAGTGTGTGAACGGCCAGATCCTCGCCAATGTCTGGCTCAGCGACCTGATCGTAGTGATCGATCCGGTGAGTGGCGAGGTCGTCGCCACCCTCGACGGAAGCTCACTCCGTCCGACCGGGCTGGCAACTGACGATTCTGGATTCGCGTTGAACGGCATTGCTCACGACCCCGAGACGGGGCGCTTCTTTCTCACCGGGAAACGCTGGCCCGTGATCTACGAGGTCGAACTCTCCTGATCGGCGAACACCTTCGGAAGGTGCTCCATCAGTCGATCGAAGATGAGGCCGCCAGCCGGAGCAAGCAGATGATCCACCCCGTCGAGCATCGCGACTTCGCCCGTTCCGGCGAGCATCCGAACGATCTCGCTGGACTGCGCTGGAAGGATTTGATCATTGGTTCCGTGGAAGAACAACAGATCGCGATCACCGAGCACGGCAACGTTCTCGCACCCAGCGGACTGCGTTGCGAAGGTGACGACGCCAGGCGCTGAGGTTCGATCGAGGTGCATGGCTGCTCGAAGCGCCACGGCGCCACCGAACGAATGGCCCATCGTCACGAAACGCTTCGCCCCGTGCCGGCCCGCCAGCTCCATCGACGCAATGGTGTCCAACTCACACATCGACAGGTCGTTGGGGCGGCGATAGTCCACCCGCATCACCCCGATCCCGAGGGCAGGGAGTGCCTGCCCGAGCCGTTGGTACAAGCCTTGGTCTGGCCCGAGCAGGCCGCCCATCGCACCGCCGACACAGACCACGACATTTTCAGCGTCGGCCGCACCGTGCCAGAGGATGCTGAGCAGCCCTTGCGACGAGTAGAGCTCGAGGTGGTCGAGATGGTGGTCGACGGCGACCGATTGCATCGCCATCACTCCGAGCGAGTCGAGTGGTGACATGGCTTCGACATCAGAGCGTTCGACATCAGAGCGTTCGACATCAGAGCGTCCAGCATCAGCGAGGTCGTCATTGGTGCGCTCGGTCATGCACACAGATCGTAGGCTCAGCGGCTGTGAGGTTGTTGATGTGAGGTTGTTGATGTGAGGTTGTCGACGTGAGAGTGCTGGTGGTGCATGCCCATCCCGATCCCGACTCGTTCGGGGCTGCGCTTCGAGATGCTGCGCTTCGAGGTCTGACCACAGCCGGCCACGACGTGACGCTGCTCGATCTCGAAGCCGAGGACTACCAGCCGTGTCTCACCGTCGCTGACTACGACCGCTACGAGACAAGTGACGTCGCCCATCACGACCCTGTGGTCGCTGCCCACATCGCTGCGCTCGCCGAAGCCGAGGCGCTGGTGTTCACCTTCCCCACCTTTTGGTCGGGGCTACCCGCCGTGCTCAAAGGCTGGCTCGACCGCACGATGCTGCCAGGCGTGGCCTTCTCGGTGAGTCCGAAGGGCCGGTTGCGGGGCGAACTACGTCAGGTGCGACACGTGATCGGCGTGACCACCTACGGCTCACCGAGGAGCTACCGCTGGTTCGTGGGCGATGGCGGGCGGCGGTCGATTCGATCAGTACGGGCCAACTGCGGGCTGCGCTGTCGCATGCGCTGGCTCTCGCTCGACACGCTCGATGGCCGGCCAGACAGCGATCGTCGCGCGTTCCTCGACCAGGTCGAGCAACAGATGGCAGACCTGTCATGACCCGCACACTCGTCGTCGTCACCCATCCGCATCCAGACGGACTCGCCCGTCGTGCGTTCGCTCGGGTCATGACCGGGCTGGAGCATGGCCGACACGAGACGCAAGTGATCGACCTCGACGCCGAGGACTTCGACCCTCGCCTCACCACCGATGAGAAGCGTCGACACCTCGATGCTCCCGCAACCAAGCCGTGGGTGGCCGAGCACGCTGCTGCGCTGCAGTGGGCCGAGCGTCTGATTCTGGTGTATCCGACGTGGTGGGGTGGTGCCCCGGCCCGACTCAAGGGGTGGTTCGACCGAACCTGGATCACCGGGGTGGCCTACACGTTGCCCGAAGGATCGAGTCGCATCCACGCCGGTCTCAAGAACATCAAACACCTCGAGATCGTCACGACCCACGGTGGGTCACGCTGGTCGAATCTGCTCGGCGGGAGACCCGGGAGACTGATTGTCTTCCGCACGCTTCGACTGCTGTGCCACCCGCTCTGTCGGCGTCGGTTTCGAGCGTTCTACTCAGCAGCGACGGCGTCCGAGGCTGACGTCAACGCGTGGCTCGACAGCCTCGAAGCCCGCTACCGCAAATCCTGAGATGTTCGTCAGCCGGCTGCCGCTGTTGTCTGCAAGGCTTTGGCCTCGCGCTTGGCCTTCATACGGGCTGCCACTCGGCCGGTCTTTTCGATGTGCTTGATCGTCCGCTCACGTGCGGCATCGGCTTCCCCGTCGAGTCCTTCGAGATCAGCGATCTTCCAGAAGCCCATCACGACGGGCTCGAGGATCTGCTCGTAGTGGTTGATGAGGTCGTAGATCCCGGCATTGGCAATGGCCTTGGAGTGAACGGCAAAGTCTGGAATTCCCGTTCCCGGCATGGCGAAATCAGTGACTTGACGCTCGAGCGCCATCATCATCTCGGACGGGTTGCGCTCGAACCCGGCTTGGGCGATGTCTCGATAGAAGAGGAAGTGGTGGTTCTCGTCGATGGCGACTCGGCGCATGATGTCGTAACCGACCCGGTCCTGCGACTCGATCATCTTGCCCGTGTTGCGATGCGAGATGCGGGTAGCCAGTTCCTGCAGCGTGACGTAGCACATGCCGTCAGCGGCACTGGCAGGCTCGGGGACTTCGCCTCTACTCATCTGGATCATGCGACCGCGTTCGAGAGCGACGGGATCAATGGCGCGAGTGACGGTGAGATAGTCACGGATGGCAACGGCGTGGCGACCCTCTTCTGCGGTCCAACGTCGGACCCATTCACCCCAAGCGCCGTCCTTGCCGAACATCCGCTCGATGTCTCGGAAGTAGTACGGCAGGTTGTCCTCGGTGAGCAGATTGACGAAAAGTGCGCTGCGAATCTCGGGGCTGAGGTTGCTCTCCGACGGGTCCCATTCGTAGTCGGGTTCGAAGTCACGCCCTCGGCTCCACGGCACAACCGCGTGGGGGTGCCATTCCTTGACCGAAGCAAGGTGGCGTTCGAGAAGCTCTTCAGCAACGGATTCGAGTTCTCCGAGAAAGTTGACGTCTGCATGAATCACCATCCGACCAGCCTACCGACCGGTAGGTAGGTAGCATCGCATTTGGCGCAGAAGAGCCAAAAGGCACGCTGCAAGGGGCGATGTCACCGTTGTGGCATCTGGAGTTGCTGCGGACATGCGATAGTGAGGCAGTGCCTTCTCAGGACGACGATGCGACGGTGACCTTCCCGGCCACAGAGGCCTTTGCACGTCTCGGTCGCGTCACGGCATCTGGACTGGCCCTCCGGCTCGGGCTCGACATCGCCAAACTCGAAAAGCTCCGGACCGCCGTCGATCTCGCCGTGGCTGCCATGGTCGGTGACGGCCACATCACACTTCGTGCCCGCTGGCACGACGACTTCATCGAGATCGCCATCAGCAACCCCAACACCACAGCGGCCAACGCCGGCGGCGCGCTGACGGTGCAACTCGCAGAGCTCGTCGACGATGCAAGCGTGGCACCGCACGAAATCACGCTCGTTCTGCAGTAGCGGCTGGCCCGAGCTCACTCGTCGGCGAGGTATCGGCGGTTGTCGTCGCTCACTGCTTCGCCGCTGAAGCGCACGGCTGCAGCTTCGCCGATCACCTGGAACGTGGTTGTTGACGTGACGCACACCAGCCCTCCCGGCGTCTCGATGCGGCCCTTGGTCGTCACGCGATCGCCTTCGCGACCAACCACTTCGCCGACGGCTCGATAGTCGGTGTCGAGCCGAATCGGTCGCGGGAACGCCGCCGCGGTCTCGACCGTGACCGCCCACGATCCGGCCAGGGCAATGACGGCCCACGCTTGGACTTCGTCCAACACCGCAAGGCTGATACCGCCGTGGACGAGCCTGGGTGCCCCGCTGAACGCTGCGCCGAGGCACAGATCAGCCCACACCTGACCAACGTCATCGTCGGCCCAGAGCTCGAGTTGCAGGCCAGCGGTGTTCGCCGATTCACAAACGAAACAGGACGAGTCGAGCCCCCAGTCGTCATTGGTGAGCCGACGAGCGGTCATGACCCCGAACTCCCGAACCCTGCAACACCGCGTTCGTCTGGAGCATCAGGCAACTCATCAACGGGGATCAGCGCGAACGGAGGAACCTCGACCACCATCAGCTGGGCAATCCGCTGACCTCGAGTGATCTCGACAGCTTCGACACCGTGGTTGACCAGGATCACGCCAACCTCGCCTCGGTAGCCAGAGTCGATCAGACCGGGCGCATTCAGGACCGCTACGCCATCGTGGAGCGCCAAACCAGACCGAGACAGCACGAGTCCGGCGAAGCCAAGCGGGATCGCCACAGCGAAACCGGTTGGCACGAGGCGGCGCTCACCAGGGTCGATCGTGCAGTCGATGGCAGAGGGCAAGTCTGCAGCGGCGTCACCCGCTCGCATACGGCCGGGAACAGCCAACTCGCCATCCAACGGCTGGATGGGCACCTCGAACGAATCAGTCGACATGGCGCGGAGGCTACCTAGGCTGGGGACGTGCTTGCCTGGATGGATCTCGAAATGACCGGCCTCGACCCAAAACAACACGTGATCGTCGAGATCGCCACGTTGATCACCGATGATGACCTCAACATCATCGCCGAGGGGCCAGAGCTGGTGATCCACGCCACCGAGGACGAACTGTCACAAATGGACCAGGTCGTCATCGACATGCACACCAAGTCGGGGCTGCTCGATCAGATCCGAGCGTCCACAATCACTCTGGAAGATGCCACCGCTCAGACACTTGCCTTCCTCACCGAGCACTTGAAAGAGGGCAAAGTTCCGCTGTGCGGCAACAGCATCGGCATGGATCGCCGCTTTCTCGCCGAATACATGCCCGATATCGAGCACTATCTGCACTACCGGTCCGTTGACGTCTCGACCATCAAGGAACTGTCTCGTCGTTGGTTCCCCGAGGTGCTCAACGAAGCACCCCGCAAGGGTGCAGCCCACCGTGCACTCGATGACATCAAAGAGAGCATCAAAGAGCTCGTGCACTACCGCTCAGCTGTGTTCATCAATCCGCCGTCGATCAATCCAACGGAGGCACCAGCGGCGAAACCGCCGCTGACGCTGCCGGTTGTTGATTGACTTCCCACCACAGGTAACGCTGCGCACCGACGTTCGCTGACACCACGGTGACCTCGTCGTCCGGACCGATACCGGCCCCGTACTCGATGGTGGTTCTGCTCGGCACCGGCACAGGACGTGCCCGGACATCTTCTTCGATGACCGCCCAGTAGGCGGCATTGTTCATGTGAGCGAATGTGTCGAAGTCGACCGCTCGCAGCGGCCACGCCTGACGAACCTTCTCCGCTCTGACGCTGGCGGGCTTCGGCACCATCTGCTTGGCACTGACCGTGCGACCCATGGCTGCGTCGCCGTAGTGATCCAAGAAGTCATCAGACAGCGCCAACGGTCGGCCAGAGTCAGTGTCGATGTGGACCCACAACGTGGCCACTTCGTAGTGAGCTCCCTGTGATCCCATCACGGTGAGACGGCGCTCGGCCCATCGCTTGCCGAGTCGCCCGCAGAAGGTGCTGATCGTGAGGTCTTCGCCGAACACACCAACCTGATGGACATCGACGGTGGTGGTCCGGACCACGAACGCCAGGTCATCAGCGAGCCCTGCATCACGGGTGTCGTCGTTCGAAACATCTTGGGTGTAGCGAGTCAACGCATCGAAACGAAGCCGACCGGACGGGTCAACATCACCCAACCGAACCCGACGCTCCCCGGTGAAAACCCGACCAATACTCGAAGCGGAGACCATCTCGAAGGGTGGTCGTTCCGCCGCTTCAACAGTGGCGTCTGGAGGGTTCTGCACGGTCGACTTCGACTCGGAATCTGACACGTCGACAAACTAGTGCGGTTAATTCGGTTGACATCGCTGCGGGATCGCACTTCCCTATCACCACTGCCCAATGGTCGCAGACGGCGAACGTCGCCTGTCACCACCCACCCCGAGGTCATCACCATGATCAACACGATGCACAACACGCAGGTCGCCACGGCGCCCAATTGTTCGCGCCTCGTTGGCGGCGTGGAACTGGGTTATGGCCGTCTCGGCCGCGACTTCGCGATTTCCGGTGCTGCCACCGGTGGATTCTGGGCATTCGACCCGAAGACCACCAAGCACCACCCCTCCCAGCGGGAGCGACGAACCTGACTTGTTCGGGATTTGTCCTCTGAAGCCGCTGGGAGCCTTTGCTCCCAGCGGCTTTTCTGCTTTTCGGGCCGAGCACCGCTCGCCCGCACCACGAGGACACCGGACATGACTCCCACGACGCCAGACCAATACACAGCCATCCAGACCACAGCGATCCGAACCGCCAAGCAACCAACACCACACGACCCGACGCAAGAAAGCACTCCCATGACCATCTTGGAAATCGACCCACGTCCGCCCAGTACCACCGCCAGCGTCGCAACGCCGGTGGCCTTCGGTACAACCGACCTGGCCTCTGTCAACGACGACTGGCAGGCCAGCGCCCTGTGCGCCACCGTGAACAACGCAGGTGACTTGTTCTTCTCCGAGGAGTTGGGCGAGATCGCTGCAGCGAAGCGGATCTGCGCCGAATGCCCGGTGATCGCTCCTTGCCTCGAAGCCGCCATTCGTCGTGGCGAGCCTTGGGGTGTCTGGGGTGGGCAGTTGTTCTACAACGGGCGCATCTTGGCCAAGAAGCGTCGTCGGGGCCGTCCGCCCAAGAACCCTCGCCCCGAGGATCAGTTGCCGGAGATCCCGATCCCCGAGCACCTGCAGCGATTGATCGCCTAGGGACTTGGGCGAAAGGCTCGGCAACGGCCGACGAAGCAAGCAGGACGAGCAACGACCGATGTGTCGACCTCGTCCCCGCCGCTTCGTCGGCCGTTGTCGCGTCTGGCGGAATGTTGGATCCCGGCTGCCGGTTGAGAGGCTGGGTGAACGTGATCTCGTTCCCTGTCACTTGAACCGCTCGGTCTCTTCAACCGCTCCATCTCCTGAACCTGTGGTGAACAAGTGTGGGTCGGTCACGACTCTCACTCACAACGAAACGATGATGTAACTGCCATGACGATCAACTCACCAACCGACAGTGCTGCTGACACCAACGGCGCCGCTGCGGACAACGCCGGCAACGGCCTTCCGCGTTGGGTACCGATCGCTGTTGGTTTCGCAGCAGTCGTGGCGTTTCTCGGCTTCCTCAGCGCCACTACCGGTGACGACGAAGGCGGGGCAACCTCTCTCGACGAGTTCACCTTCCAAACCGTCGACGGAGGCACGGTCACGCTGGCCGACTTCGAAGGCCCATTGGTCGTCAACTACTTCGCCGCCTGGTGCGGCCCCTGTCGCGCCGAGCTCCCAGATTTCGAGCAGGTCTCGCAAGAGACCGCAGGCGAGGTCACCTTCGTCGGCATCAGCCGAGACAACGTCACGAGCGCATGGCGAACGCTCATCGATGACACCGGTGTCACCTTCTCCACCGTCTTCGAAGGCAACGTCCAGGGCTCCTACACCTTCCTCGAAGCAATCTCGATGCCGACCACGGTGTTCATCTCGGCTGATGGCACCGTCGAGAACACCTGGAGCGGTGCCCTCACCGACGACAAACTTCGCGAGCTCATCGCGGAGCACCTGACCTGACCGTTCGGCACGAGTCATCGTGCCATCTGACTTCTGGAGACCCCGTCATGGGAGAACTGTTCGAAGCCCGGGCCTTTGGCCTCGGGATGATCGCCCTCATCAACCCGTGTGGGTTCGCACTACTGCCGGCCTATTTGGGGTTCTTCCTCGGCCTCGATGATGATGAGGCTGGCGAGAGCCGCATCGTGGCCCTCAACCGGGCCCAGATCGTCGGGCTCTCGATGTCCCTCGGCTTCCTCGTTGTGTTCGGTGTCCTCGGGCTGGCGTTTGCTGGTGCGTTGACAGCGATCACCCCCGTACTCAGGTACGTCACCCTCGGCATGGGTGTCCTGCTCGTCATCCTCGGCATCGCGATGCTGCGTGGCTTCCAGCCCATGGTGAAGCTGCCAAAGCTCGAGAAGGGCACTGGCAGCAACTCGTCGGCATCGATGTTCCTGTTCGGTGTCTCCTACGCCATTGCTTCGCTGTCCTGCACGATCGGCCTGTTCATCAGCGCCGTCCCCACCGATGGCACCAGCTTTGCCGAACGGCTCGGAGCGTTCCTCTCGTACGGACTCGGCATGGGACTGCTCGCCACGGTCCTCACCCTTGCCGTCGCCTTTGGCAAGAAAGGCATCGTCGGAAAGATGCGAACGGTGCTGCCGAAGATCAACCTCATCTCGGCCATCATCCTCGTGGTTGTCGGCGCCTACGTCGCGATCTACGGCTACTGGCAGATCGAAGTGTTCCGTGTCCCCGCACCCGGCGAGCCGAGGCAGGATCCGACTGCATGGCTCGACGCCATCGTGCTCGAGGTCGAGAGCTGGCAGGCCTGGTTGTCCAACCAGATCAACGATCTCGCTCCAACGCTCGGCGTGGTCTTTCTCGGGGTGAACTCGGCCCTCGCTGCGGCCGGCTACTTGATCAAGACGCAGGGCTCGAAGCCATCCACACCTGCCGAGCCGTCGGTGAACGTCTGACGTAGTGCCGAACACCACCGCCGAACGCCCTCGGCCAATCAAGGTTCGGACCTGGCGATCTGGCAAGCTCGCTCGGTGCAAGATGTCGATCGAACGCCCATCACGTTCACTGATCTGTTGGCGCTTCCTGGTGTGGAGGAAGAACTGACGCTTCGGTCGACGTTCGGATTCTGCGCCTTTCACGGTGGCAACCTCGAGCGGCGCACCGACATCATCGCAAGGGAAGCAGCCGAACGGTCCGGCGCTTCGTACTACGGCGTCATCCAGCCCCGCGGCACGCGCCGGCACATTCCGTCGAAACTCGTCGCGCCATCGGAGTCCGACCAACTCAATTCATTCATCGACCATTGCGATGTGGTCGTGGCCATCCACGGATACGGATTGCGAGGACGCTGGATCGACCTGTTGTTCGGTGGTCAGAACCGACCACTGGCCCAGCACATGGCCCATCATGTCCGGCGCACTGCACCCCAGTACCGGAGTGTGGATGATCTCGAAGAGATTCCCGCTCGGCTTCGAGGGGTCCACCCCGACAATCCAGCGAACCTCCCACGGCTCGGCGGCGTGCAAATCGAGCTACCCCCACGCATCCGTGGCCTGACGCCGATGGCGATGTTCTGGCCTTCGTTTGATTACAAGACCGAGCGCTTCCCTCACATCGAGTGGCTCATCGAGGGACTCGCCGAAGGGGCCATTGCGTGGTCAGGTAACGGCTGAACCAAGATCGCAATTAGGTTGCCCTCGTGGACTATCGAATTTTCACCGAACCCCAGCAGGGCGCCAGCTACGACACGCTTCTGGCCGTGGCGAAGGCAACTGAAGAACACGGCTTCGACGGCTTCTTCCGTTCCGACCACTACCTGAAGATGGGTGACGTCAGCGGACTGCCCGGCCCGACCCACGCGTGGCTGACGCTCGCCGGACTCGCTCGTGAGACCGAGAACATCCGCCTCGGCACCCTGGTCAGCCCGATCACGTTCTATGACCCCGGCTCGTTTGCCATCATGGTCGCCCAGGTCGATGTCATGAGCGGCGGCCGTGTCGAGCTCGGTATCGGCGGTGGTTGGTATGAAGCCGAACACACCGCATACGGACTGCCATTCCCTGGCCTCGGCGAGCGCATGAGCCGCTTCGAAGAAGGGCTCGAGCAGATGGTCGGTCTGTGGACCACGCCCGAGGGCGAGACCTACGACCACGCCGGCACCTTCCACCAGTTCGTCGACTCTCCAGCGCTGCCGAAACCGCAACAGCGGCCCCACCCACCGATCGTCATCGGTGGGCGCGGAAAGAAGCGCACGCCGGCGATGGTGGCCAAGTACGCAGCCGACTTCAACCTGCCCTTCGTGCCGTTCGACGATGCGCCCAAAGTCTTGGACAACGTCCGACAGGCCTGCGTCGACATCGACCGCGACCCGGACACCCTCGTGATGTCAGCCGCCTTGATCGCGTGCGCTGGCACCACCGAAGCCGACGTCGACCGGCGGGCCGCCGCCATTGGTCGCGAGCCAGCGGAACTCCGCGAGGCGGGCGCCGCCGGCTCACCCGAGGAGATCGCCGACAAACTCGGACGCTATGCCGACATCGGTATCAGCCGGGTGTATCTGCAGATCCTCGACCTCGATGATCTCGACCACATCGCCCACCTCGGCGCCACACTGCCGAAGTAGCCAGGCGCTCGCCCGAAACCGGAGGCTGACGCCACCGAATCGGTAGGGCACAAACCTCGGGTTTGGGCACTACGTTTTCGAGGGTTGCAGCCTCCGGTTCGAGCTGCGAGTCACGGGGAACGACGGTGCTTGGTCCAGGCGGCGGTGTCGGAGTCGAGAACGTAGGCGATCCGGTCGTGCAAACGACTGGGCCGTCCCTGCCAGAACTCGATCTCGGTCGGCACCACCCGATAGCCACCCCAGTGCGGAGGGCGCGGGACGACGTTGGGGAACTCCGTTTCCAGCGATCGTTCGCGATCAGACAACACACTTCGGTCAGCGATCTGGGTGCTCTGCTCCGATACCCAAGCGCCAAGCTGAGAACCTCGGGGCCGCACGGCGAAGTACGCATCTGACTCCGCATCGCTCAAACGAGCGGCAGTCCCTCGGACCGTCACCTGGCGGTGCAGTTGGAGCCAAGGGAAGGCAAGCGCCACTCGGGGATTCCCCAGCATGTCCACACCCTTGCGACTGAGGTAGTTCGTGTAGAACTCGAAGCCTCCGAGCGAACGACCCTTCAGCAACACGTGCCGCACGGTTGGAGCGCCGTCGCCATCGACCGTGGTCAACGCCATGGCGTTGGGTTCGGCAACCTCGGCGCTGACCGCTTCGGCGAGCCACTGATCGAACAGCGCAAGCGGCTCCTCGGGGCAGTCAGACTCGTCGAGGCCGGCGGATTCGTATTCATGACGCATTCGGGCGAGGTCCACGACCCCCAGTCAAGCCGATCCTCCCCGCTAACGTGACGCCGTGCCCGCTACGGACTCCCCCGCCGACCCGATCGTCGAGCTCTCTGGCGTCACGATCCGACGAGGTGACACGACCGCCCTCGCCGACGTCGACCTCAGCATCGCCAAAGGCGACATCGTCGGGATCCTCGGACCCAACGGTGCCGGCAAGACCACGATGCTCGAGTCGCTTCAGGGCTATCTCACACCCGACACCGGGACGGTCCGAGTGTTCGGAAGCGACCCCACGGTCAACACCCACGCTCTCGCGAGCCGCTGGGGTGTCATGCCTCAGAGCTCAGGGCTTCCCATGGGGCTCACCGTCAAGGAATCGATCCAGTTGTTCAGGGATCTGCACGGCTCGGCTGCATCAGTTGCTGACGTGATGGCCATGACCGACCTCTCGGCACTTGCAGAACGTCGGTGGCGCTCGTTGAGCGGCGGCGAGCAGCAACGGCTCAGCCTGGCCATCGCGCTGTGCGGTGGCACGGATCTCCTCATGCTCGATGAACCCACTGCGGCCGTCGACGTCGAGGGTCGCGACCGAATTCTGGATCTCATCACCGAACTCGGCCGATCGGGATCGACCATCTTGCTCACCACCCATCGCTTCGAAGATGTCGACCGACTCGCTTCGAGAGTGGTGATGATCGACCGTGGCCGAGTTGTGGCCGACGCGCCGATCGACGATCTCACCAGCGATCGAGAGCACGTTCGTTTCCAGGCCTCGCCAGGCATCGATCTCACGGCGCTGTCGGATCTTCTGGGACCCGGCACCGAGGTCACGCCGGGCTACTATCGGGTCGAGGCCCTGGCCGGCGCTGCGAGCGTGGCGACGTTGGCCGGCTGGCTGGCTGAGCAGGGAATCGAGGCCACGGCCATCGAATCTGGAAAGGCCTCGCTCGAAGATCGCTACCGGGCCCTCACCGGAGGCAACCAATGAACACTCGAATTCTGGCGCTGCTGCGCGTCGACCTCCGAGCCGCTGTCCGCGACAACGAACAGCTGCTGCTCACCATCGGCATCCCCGCCGCCTTGCTCGTCTTCTTCAGCTCGGTCGACGTGATGCCAACCGGCGACGGCGAGCCCGTCGACTTTCTCGCCCCAGGGATTTTGGCGCTCGCCGTACTGTCGATGTCGTTTGTTCGGCTGGCAATCGGACTCGGTTTCGATCGAGGATTCGGGGCCATTCGCCGTTTCGCAGCGACGCCACTTCGTGTCAGCGAGTTCTGGCTGGCCAAGCTGCTCGCCACCATCATTCTGGTGGTCGGTCAATGCCTTGTTCTCGGGGCCATTGCGCTGGCTCTCGGTTGGCGGCCGTCAGTCCACGTTGCCTTGCTCGGGGCCCTTGCGCTGGGCATCAGCGCCTTCGTCGGCCTTGCCTTCGTGATCGCGGGCGTGACCGACGGCCTCAAGGCCCTGGCATTCGCCAACGGCCTCTACATCGTGCTGCTGCTGGTCAGCGGCATCGTGTTCGAGCTCGACCAACTGCCCGGATGGCTGGAAGCGGCGGTCAAGTGGTTGCCATCGACGGCGCTTGCGGAGTTGTTCCGTCAGAGTCTCGACGGGGCCGCCGGCCCATCCTGGGCGTGGATCACCCTGCTGCTGTGGGCCGTTGCCAGCCCCGTGCTCGCCATACGAGTGTTCACGTACAACTGAGCGCTGCAGCCATCTGAACCGGGGGCTGTGGCTATCGAAACTGAGGGTCAGGAACCCGGGGTTCGCAGACGCTACTTTTCGATGGGGGCGGGGGTCTTGTCGAACACGTCGTTGACAGTTTCGAAGGTGAGCTTCGATGTGCCGTTCTTGGAGCGCTCGACCCGGTCGAGGCGATCTTGTTCCTGCTGGCCGCTGGCCCAACGGGCAAAGATGATGACGATGATGCCCCACAGGAAGAAGCCGCCAACGAGCTTCATGACTGCGCCGGCCGCCTGCTGATCAGTGAGTACGTCGATGCCGTACAAGCGGTCAGGGGTGTCGTAGTGGCGATACACCACGCCCTCAGCGAAGATCAACCAACCGCTGGGCACGGTCGGCACGATCGACATGATGAACAAGAAGATGCACTGGCCCAGCGGGGAGAGCCGCCATTCGGCGATCGGGCTGATGATCGGCTGCCACATGAACAGCCCAGCCACGAACACCATCAGGTGGAACGAGAAGTGGACGGTCCCGCTGTCTGCTGACCACTGCACAACAGCTGACCAGTGCAGAACCAGGGTCAACGCGTTGAAGATGCCGCCTGCAACCAGGGGCTTGGAGCCCGTGCGCAACCAGTTCCAGAGTTTGCCGTCTGGGTCGATGACGAGTTCGAGCAACCAGCGGGGAGTTGCCAACACGAACGCAGCAGGCAACAGCATCGACAAGCCCAAGTGTTGGAACATGTGGACGACGTAGAGGTGATCCTCGGCCACGTCGTGGACTGGCCAGTCAGAGACCAACCAGATGCCGCCGACACCGACGACGTACCAGAACTTCTGTTGGCGAGAGATCGGCGGATAGCCGGCCTCGATCGCCTTGGGCTGGACCACCTTGCTGGCGAACCATCCAAGCGCAACAGCAGACAGAACCAGAAGCCAGACCTCTGGGTGTGCTTGCCACGGAACGCTTGCCGAGGTCGCAACCTCTGCAGCGGCGATCATTGAGCGGCGTCAATCATAGAAGGGCGCTCACAGCGCCACCTTTCAACCGATCGGCCAAACGACCGTCACCAAGAGCACGGCATACACGAGGATCGCCAGGACAAGACCGAAGGCGAAGACATAGGAAAAGACGCCGCCATTGCGGATCGAGAGGTCGAACTTCAAATGCATGAAGATGCCGGCGACGAGGATGAACTTCACGACCATCATGGCGATGAGCGGAAGCACCAGGGCGGGCCCGGAGAGTCCGAGGTACGACCAGGCCACTTCAACAGCAGTCAGAACCGCGAGGACCGCAAAGATCACCCAGTACTGCTTCTCGGTCGGGTGGTCGCCGTGATCGGCTTGGTCGTCGTGTGCGACCTCGGTGTCGATGGTGGTGTCAGTCATGAGTGACCCTTAAGGGATGAGATAGACGATCGTGAAGATCAACACCCAGATGATGTCGACGAAGTGCCAGTAGAGCCCAACGAGCTCGACCGTTTCTGAGCGATCAGATTTCAACTTGCCTCTGAACGAGAGCACGAGCAGGGACACCAGCATCAAGATGCCGCCAGTGACGTGTACACCGTGGAAACCGGTCAGAGTGAAGAACGCCGAGCCGAAGAGGCTGCCACCGAAGGTGAGGCCCTCACGGTAGAAAGCGGTGAATTCGTAGATCTGGCCGCCGATGAACACCGAACCCAGAAGAGCGGTCGTGGCGAGCCAGACACGCTGGTTCTTGTAATCACGTTCTTCGGTGGCCTTGTGAGCCAGCACCATGCAGAGCGAACTCATCAACAACACGAACGAGCTGAACGAGGTGAACGGGATGTCGAAGATCGGCTCGACGGATCCCTCCATGGCCATCTCGTTGAAGATCTCGGGCAGGGTCTCGAACGAACCCCTGACACCATCTCCGAGAGCCTCGACCTCTTCAGCCGGCATGAGGCCTTCGATGACGTTCGGGTTCCCAGCGGTGAGCTCGGCGATGAACCGTGCCTTCGAGAGCAGGTACGTACTGATCAGCGCACCGAACAGCAAGCACTCCGACCCGAGGAACAGCCACATTGCCAACTTGGAGTTGGACAACCCCAACGAAGTCGGGGCGTGGTCGTCGTGGCTGTCCTGGTGTTGATTGTGGTCGTCGGCGGCTGAGCCGCCGTCGACGGGGGTGGCCAGGTCGGTCATGCGTTTGCTCCTGCGAGCTCGTCGTGGGACGGACCGTGATGGTCGTCGATGTCGAGGTCATCAGCCGGCTCGAGAGCCCAACCGTAGAGACCAGCGAAGAGAAGAAGCATGCCGGGAATGGCAAGCCAGAGGGTGAAGATGATGGCGTAACCCAGGACCGGCATGGCGAGCGAGAGCACGAGCGGCCAGTACGAGGGAGCGGGAAGGTGCACACCTTCACCGTTACCGGGCTGAGCGATTTCTTCACCGGTGGCCACACGACGAAGCTTGCCGTCTTCGACTTCGGCGTATTTGCGGTGCCAGAAGTCGTCGAGCGAGGTGATCGTGGGGGTGTAATCGAAGTTGTGCTCGGGTGCCGGCGACTGGATCGACCACTCGATGGTGCGAGCATCCCATGGGTCGGGCCCCACGTCCGGGCGACCGGCCTTGGACCATCCCTTGTAGGAGATGAGAGCGTTCACGAGAACCCAGAGCGTGCCGACGGCGAGGATGAACGCACCGAAGGTCGAGACCAGGTTCCAGAGGTTGAAGCCCATGGCATCGTCGTAGGTGTGCATCCGGCGAGGCATGCCCTGCAGGCCAAGGATGTGCTGAGGACCGAAGGTGAGGTTGAAGCCAATGACCATGGCCCAGAAGTTGAACTTGCCGTGGCCTTCGTCGAGCTTGTAGCCGAACGCCTTTGGCCACCAGAAGTACATGCCCGACATGAAGCCAAAGAGCGCACCACCGAAGAGCACGTAGTGGAAGTGAGCCACGATGTAGTAGGTGTCGGTCTGCTGAGTGTCCCAGGGCGCAATGGCGTGCGACACACCCGAGAGCCCACCGACGGTGAACTGGGTGACCAAGCCAATGGCAAACAACATCGCTGTGTTGAGCGTGATCTTGGCTCCCCACATCGTGGCCAGCCAGTTGAGCACCTTCACACCAGTCGGCACGGCGATGAACATCGTGGCGAAGGAGAAGGCGGCAACCGACAGCGGACCGAGGCCTGAAACGAACATGTGGTGGGCCCAAACACCCCAGCCCATGAAGCCAATGGCGATACCGGAGAAGACCATGAACGGGTAACCGAAGATGGGCTTGCGGGAGAACGTCGGGATGACCTCAGAGACAATGCCGAAGGCAGGCAGGATCATCAGGTACACCTCGGGGTGACCGAAGATCCAGAAGAGGTGCTGCCAGAGAAGTGGATCAGCACCGAGGTCGACAGCGAAGAAGCTGGCACCGAAGTTGCGATCCATGATGAGCAGGATCTGCGCCACGGTGAGCACGGGCACAGCAAAGAGCAAGAGGAACTGCGTGACGAGGGTCATCCACACGAAGATCGGCATGCGCATCAGCGTCATGCCCGGCGCCCGGAGATTGAGGACCGTGGTGATGAGGTTGACCGAACCGGCGAGCGAGCCCATACCGGCGATCAACAAGCCCACGTTCCAGAAGTCGATACCGGTCGAAGGTGAGAACACCACGCCGTTGTTGGGGGCGTAGTTGAACCAACCGCCGTTTGCGCCACCGCCGAGGAACCAGCTGGTGTTGAGCAGCAGACCGCCGAACAGGAACACCCAGAAACTGAAGGCGTTGATGCGAGGAAAGGCGACGTCTCGGGCGCCCACTTGCAAGGGCAAGAGGTAGTTGGCGAACGCTGCGCCGATGGGCATGACGACCAAGAACACCATCACTGTGCCGTGCATGGTGAAGATCTGGTTGTACGCATCAGCGGACAAGAAGCTGCTGTTCGGCGTGGCCAGCTGGATGCGAATCAGCAATGCCGCAGCACCACCGATCAGCAAGAAGAACATGGCGGCGGCGCCGTACATGATGCCGATCTTCTTGTGGTCAACCGTGGTCAACCAGTTCTTCAGCCCCGAATATTCTCGCGGCCGCTTGAAGACGCCAAGAGGATTTTCAACACCCGGTACGTCGCCGGACGGGAGTGCTAGCGGTTCGTTCTCGATGATTGCCATGTGATGTAGCTCCTGCTCAATCGAGCGTCGCCAAGTAGGCGACCAATGCTTCGAGATCTGCTTCGGTCAACTGTGGAAAGGCCGGCATGCCGAGCCCGTTCTCCGGATCCATTGCCTTCTGGGAAGGCGCATTTGCGATCCACCGCTTGAGTTGAGCTGCGTTCAGACGGAGTTCGTCAGAGAGCTCGAGGTAGGGAGTGTTCGTCGTGTCGAGGATCTCGAAGAGATCGTCGTCGTCAGCATCGATTTCGACGTACTGGCTGTAGATCGCGCCGGCAAAGACGGTGCGAGTGGCGAAGTGGGTGAGATCCGGAGCGGCACGAGCCACCACGGCTGCTTCGAAGTTCTGCGCATATTCGAAGGCGACGCCGTCGGCGTCGTTTGGATCTTCGCGAACGACGTGGCACGAGGCGCAAACCGCTTGGAAAAGCGCTCGCCCTTCAGATGCCAGGTACTGCTCTTCTTGTTCGAAGAATGCTTCGAGTGCATCGCCTTCGAAGTCAGAAGCCACCGGCCGCACTTCGCCCTCGCCCAACGCTGGGCGCTCTTCGGGGATGTCGGCAGCTTGGATCTGGTTCTCGACCCATGCATCGAAGTCCTCAGCCGACAAAGCGACCGAACTCATACGCATCCGGGCGTGAGACAAGCCGCAGTACTCGGTGCACCAACCGTTGAACTCACCAATCTCCGAAGCTTCGACAGACCAGGTGTGAACTCGTCCGGGAACAGCGTCGCGCTTGCCGTTGAGACGAGGCAGCCAGAAGGAGTGGATGACGTCACGGGAAGTGATCGTGAGATCGACCTGTTCGTTGACGGGCATGACCAGCTGGTTGGCAATGACGAGATCGTCATCGTCGAGAGCGATCTCGAGTGGCCACTCTTTGTCGGTGTCGTCGATGAAGCCGTCGTCGTTGACGTCTTCGTAGAAACCGTCGCAGTCGATGTCGTAGCGGTATTCCCACCACCACTGCTGGCCGATGACCATGACGTCGAGTTCACCGGAGCGGGAGCCATCTTGATTGAGGCGGCATTCCGACTGAGCTGCTGGCGGATCGTTCTTCTCTTCGAGTTCGAAGATCATCAGGATCGTGGGGACAGACACCACAGCGAGGATGATTGCTGGAGCAGCGGTCCAACCCCACTCGAGCTTGGCGTTGCCGTGGACCTGCTCGGGCAGATCGTCGTAGTCGAAGTCTTCGGGCTTGACCCGGTTCTTGACAGCAAGAGCGATGCCGCCGCCAACCACCAGCAAGAAGATGACGCCCATGATCGGCCAGATGTAATACGAGAAATCCTGGATCATCTGGGCTTGCGGACCGCGAGGCTCATTCGTGTTGAGCGGCTTGTCTTCAGCGCACGCTGCAGCAAAAACAGCGAACCCGAGGAGCCAGGGCGCCGAGCGGATGATGGATCTTGTCTTGGTCATGGAACTCTCAAGGGTGGTGGAGTCAGCGTCGGGACGCAAAGCCGGGCGCAGCGTGTCATTCATCACAGGGCAACGACGAGAACGGGAGGAAAGGACATCAGCCCTCTTCTTCTGAGTGATCTTCGCCATGGTGTTCGAAACTGCGCTCGCCAACGGCGGCGCCAACAATGCCTCCGGCCAAGATGGCCAGGGCTCCGAGCGCAACAATGCCGTTCACGACATTGCGCTTGAGATCGACCTTTGACATCAGCACCGCAGTGCCGAAGACAAAGATCGTGAAAATCGAGCCGGCGACAGTGGCGCCGGTCTTTGAAGCGGCGAGGAAGACTCGGCTGACACCGATGGCTACTGCTGCAATTGCGAACATGCTGAGCATGGGAAGCTCGACCGGTCCGAGCACACGACCGCGGATCACACGGTTCGTCTCGGCGTCGCCGGTTGCCCGATCGGCCCACGCCTGTACCGACCACATCAGTGCAGTGATGGCCAGAGCGGCAATGCCGAGGGCATAGAAGATCGGGCTGAGCGCCAGACCGATGATCAATGCGCCAACACCGAACGCAGCGATGGCTCCCCAGTAGGAAGGATCAGCCGGCTGCTGCACTGGAGGAACAGAGGCCACACCGGCACGAGCTGCCATGACCTCGGCGTCACCGTCGCGGGTCAAGACGCTGATGAAGGCCAAGAGCGCCAGAACACACGCTGCCATGAGCAGGATGGCGTAGCCGACGTGGTCGCCCACGTCGCCGACAAGCCCGAGAAGGATGACCCCGAGCAGGTCGCCTCCTGTGACCAGGCCATACGCGATGGCACCGCCAATGGCGCCGGCCATCAGGCCAATGAAGAATTTGGAACCCCAGGTGAACATCAGTGACCTACTTGGTGATGTAGATGGCGAACCAGACGACCATGTACAAGAAGACGGTGACGTACCAGAACAGGGCCGCCGAGTAGACGCCTTCACGATCCTTCTTGGAGTACTCGCCACCGAGTGCTCGAAGGGTCATGACAGCGACAAAGACCATGGCGGCACCGAGAATGGCGAGGTGCGTGCCGATCACGGCGTAGATCAAGGGCGCTCGAACATCGCTGGCGAGTTCGAGCTCCATGATCGTGAGCAGGTAGCCGGTTTGAGCAATGACGGCGAAGCCCATCAAGAGGACCAGCCCAAGGGCCACGTAGGCCATTGCTCGATCACCTCGACCGAGCGATGAGATCGCCCAGATCATGATGAAGACAGAGAAGACCATCGTGATGGCCATCATGTTCGGCTGGGTGAGCGGAATGGTGACGCCGCTGGGCAACCAGACGTCGCCGGCGGCGATGACGCTGGCGCGAGTGGAGAGATAGATGCCGATCAGGCCGCCGATCAACATCATGGCCGCAGCGCTGGCGAAGCCCGTGCCGATCATGAGCAGGCGAGGACGAGCAGGAGCCGCAGCCGGTAGAGCTCCCGGCAACGTTTCGCGGACGCTGACGCCTGCATCATCGGCTGTGGTCAGTGCGGTGCTCACGAGGCCACCTCGTCGTTGTTGGCGTCGGCCGACGCCTCGAGCGTCATGTCGATCAGAGGGGTGCTGGAAGAGACCACGGGGGCCGGCGAGAAGTTCTCGGGGATGGGCGGCGAAGCGGTCGCCCATTCGAGGGTGGCTCCGGTCCAGGGTTCAGCGGCCGAGCCAACTCGACCGGCGACGACGCCAAGCACATTGAGGAGCAAGAGTCCCATGCCTGCAGCGACGAGTCCGGCACCAGCGGCAGAAACGAGGTTGACGATCTCGACGGTGCTGTCGCCAGCGGGGTCAGACACGGGAAGACCGGGCTGATCGAGAAAGCCAGCGACAACGGAGGACGCACCCCAGGCAACGGTGCCGCCGAGTGTGGCGAGCACGGCCAAGAAGCCGAGGCGATCGTCGAGCGAGCGACCCCAGATCTTGTGACCCCAGTGATGCACTCCGGAGATGATGCCGAGGGCAACAGCGCCGACCACGAAGGCACGAACGCCCCAGTGGAATGACGTGCCTGCGATGTCGAAGGAGAAGTTGATGCTGGTGTCGAAGATGTCTTCGATGAACGACACGATCGGATCGACGGTGCCGAGAATGGCGGTGACCGCTCCGGCCAGCAACATCACACCGCTGAGCAAGGCGGCGGCGAGCGGGGTGTTGATCTTTGCCTTGCCTTTGGCCATCGATTCACCAGCGAGCGCCAAGGTGAGCAGGATCGGGAGAGCACAAGCCACCGTGGCGATGACGAGTAGACCGTTGTCGAGCGCAAGCGGGCGGCCGCGCCAGGCAAAGCTGAGCATGTCAGCGCCGTAGGCGAGGAAGCCGAACAGACCGATGATGGCGAGGATGCTGCGGTGGAACCGGGCGGGGCGGCCGGTGTGGACGCCGATGATGTCAACGGTCATGGCAAGGACGGGGACGGCGATGAAGTAGAGCGCCGGGGCGAGATTGACCGAGTTCATGATGCTGACGAGGCCTTCACGAGACTCGTTGGTCGCCAGGAAGCCGAACTTGACGTCGATGTAGGCGAGCACCAGTTCGCCGAGCAGCACAGGCAGGGCAAGGACAGAGCCGGTGGCGAACACGAGGAAGCCCCACGAGGTCACCGGAACCATCTCGAGCGACATTCCGGTCGCTCGCGCGCCCAGCACCGTGGTGGCGATACACACCATCGCCCACAACAGAGCGAGGATCATGACGCCGAGGGCCAAGGTCCACAGCACCACGTAGTCGACCCGACCGCCGCCGGGGCCGCCGTTCATGATGTAGGCAAGCACGAGGATGATGGTGGCGATGCCCCAGATCCAGAGGGCGGCGGCAGCCCCACGGGGGAAGGCAATGCTGGACGAGCCGACCTGCAGCGGAACCACGTAGGTACCAATGCCGATGAGTACCGGGATGAGCCCACCGAACAGCAGGAGGTCTCGGCCGAGGGACCAGAACTGTGTCAGTTGGCCTTGGCTGTCGGCGATGGCGAATCCTGAGAGGTCAGCGATCTCGGCGTTGGCGAGAAGGTCGAACACCAGACCGGCGACGAGGAACAGAAGTCCTCCACCGATCCAGAGGCGGCCAATGGTCTTGTGATCGCCGGTGCCGAGAACCGAATCGACGGTGGGCGCGGCTGGTACAGCAGCGGGAGCGTCGACCTCAGGGTCGGTTTCGGGGCGAGTTTCCGTCAAAGCCATGAAAGCGGGGACCTCATCGGCGGTGGTGAATCGGGACGGTGCAGAATTTCACACCGTAGAGAACATCGGCACTGAACAGCTTCATTCAGGGTCGATCAAAGAAGTACAGGATCACGTGAAATAAGGAGTTTCGGGACGTCGGGCGAACTGACGAACCAACAGCGCACTGGGTCCCGAAGACACAAGGGTGCCAGAGGGTGCAGAGCGCCGCCGTACTGTAACCGTCTTCGACTCCACAATGAAATGTCTTCAGACGCCCCAACCAACGAGCTGGTCGATGGCCACCGCGCCGAACAGCACGGTCAGGTGAGTGATGGAGAAGGAGAAGTAGCGAATCGCGAGCTTTTCGAGCCGAGCCGGGTCGGGTTCGCTCACCATCTGTAGCGCTTTACCGGTGAACATCGCACCGATACCGATGGCAGCGATGAGGTAGATCCAACCCATGTCCGCAGCGGGCCACAGCCACAGGCTGCACGCCCAGACGAAGACCGAATACACCAGGATCTGGCGGGCGGTGGCCTTCTGACCATCGACCACCGGCATCATCGGGACGCTCGCCTGGGCGTAGTCGTCGGAGTACCGAATGGCCAGCGCCCAGAAATGAGGCGGTGTCCAGAAGAACACGATCAAGAACAAAATGATTGCCGGCAGTTCCACGCTGTTGGTCACTGAGGACCAGCCGATGAGCGCCGGCATGGCACCTGCAGCACCACCAATGACGATGTTCTGCTTCGACGTACGCTTGAGCCAGATCGTGTAGACGAACACGTAGAAGAGGCATGCAGCAACGGCCAGAGCGGCAGAAAGGAGATTCACAAAGGCCCACAGCCAGACGAACGCAACGACCTCGAGACCGACGGCGAAGACCAACGCTTCGGTCGGCTGGATCTCGCCGGTGACGAGCGGGCGATTCTTGGTTCGCTCCATCTCACCGTCGATGTCGCGATCGACGTACATGTTGATGGCGTTGGCACCGCCAGCGGCGAACGTACCGCCGAGGACGGTCGCGACCATCAGCCAGATGGACGGCATACCGCGTTCAGCCAGGATCATCGTCGGCACCGTGGACACCAACAAGAGCTCGATGATCCGCGGTTTGGTGAGCGCGATGAACGAGCTGGTGCGAGAGCGCGTCGACATTGCAGTGACAGCCACGCCGCAGAGGCTACCGAGCTGACGCCACCGGACCGAAGCCGTAGGGAAGACGGATCAAAGAAACTCTGCGGCGGACTGTCCGCAACCGAGTCGTGTGCCATAGCTTTTCCTCATGCCAAACCCCGGCAGACTCGACATCACAGACGGCAACACCACCGACGGCAACACCGCTCGCGGTGTCTCGCCTCGAGCGTACCGCCGAGTCGTTCTCGTGGCCGGCGCACTTCTCACTCTCATCGTGTTCACCGGCGCACTGGTTCGCCTGACCGAGTCCGGCCTGGGCTGCGAAGACTGGCCGACGTGCAGTGAAGAAGAGTTCGCTCCCGAGTGGGGGTTCCACCCCTGGATCGAGTTCGGGAACCGTCTGCTCTCCGGAGTGGTCAGCGTCGGCGTCGGCCTTGCCGTCCTCCAGGCCTACCGGCGCTCACCGCGACGAACCGACCTCATCAGGTGGAGCTGGTACCTCGTCGCCGGCGTGGTCGCCCAGATCGTCCTCGGCGGCATCACGGTGCTCCTCGACCTCCACCCGCTGCTCGTGAGCTCGCACTTCCTTCTATCGATGGTGCTGCTCTGGGCCACGGCCGTCTTGTTCTACAAGGCGAAGGGTGACTACGGCCCACCAACACCGACGCTGCCTCCGCACCTCGTCAAACACAGCCGATGGACCGTCATCGCCACGAGCGCTCTGCTCTTCACCGGCACGATGGTCACCGGTACCGGGCCGAACAGTGGCGACTTCCGAGCCGACCGACTCGGATTCGATTTGGGCGACGTCGCCAGAGTTCACGGCCTGACGGCATGGGTCACCCTGATGTCACTCGTGATGCTCGCCGTCCGAATGCAGCGAGAAGGTACCGCACCGACGGCCCTGCAGGCACCCATCGGCGTCGCCGTCCTTCAAGGCCTCCTCGGCTACATCCAGTACAACCTCGGCTTGCCGCCGACGTTGGTCATGGCCCACATCGTCGGCGCCGTGGTCTTCTTCTTGTTGGTGCTTCGAATGCACCTCGGGTTCTTCGAACGCCCGGTCGAGGGCGCCGAGCCCAACGAGCTGCCACCACGTGTTCACCCCGATCGGGACCTCGCTCGTGGCTGACCCGATCCTGCCAGACGCTGCACAGGAGGCAGAAGGGGACACCCTCGTAGCGACAGATCTGCCCTGGATGGTGATCGTGTGGAATGACCCGATCAACACCACTTTCTATGTCACGTTCGTGTTCCAGAAGCTCTTTGGCTTCAGCAAGAAGAAGGCGGAGCGCCTCATGCTCGACGTCCACGAAAAGGGCCGGGCCGTGGTTTCGTCCGGCGATCGCACCGAGGCCGAAGCCGACGTTCACAAGCTCCATGGCGCTGGACTGTGGGCAACCATGGAGCAGCAGAGCTCATGAGTTCCATGATCAGACGACGCCGGGACGGCACGTTCATCCAGGCGTTTCACAGCGGTATCTCCACACTGCTGGTCGACCTCGGAGATCAACTCGACGACATGCTCGACTCCGACACACCCGAGCTCCGCAGGCTCTTCCCCACTGCCTACACCGACGACGAGGAGAAGGATGCGGGCTACCAGATCCTCGCTCGTTCGTCACTCACCGATCAGCGTCGCGCTGCGATCGAAACCGTGCGACGAACGGCCGAAAACGAAGTTCTGACCGAAGACGAACTGACCGACTGGATGGCGTTGACCAACGATCTCCGCCTTGTCCTCGGCACACGGCTCGACGTTTCCGAAGACGACGACGGCTCCGAGATCGATCCGACCAGTCCGGAAGCGAACCTCATGGAGATCTACCACGTGCTGGGGGCGGTCCTGCACGAGATCGTGGCGGCGCTCAGCAGCGCACTCCCCCGTGGCGGCACCGACTGAGTCGCCGACCTCGAGCAAGAACCCCGCCCCTGCATCATGCGGGGAACGAAAAACCACCAACGGTGTTCGGACCCGTGTGAGCAGCGATCGAAGGTCCCACTCTGTACTCGACCAGGTCGACGACCGTTGGAGCGGACTGCAACCGTTCGAGTAGCGCGTCGGTGACCGGGTCGGTCGCCCGTGCCGCTCGACCGATGGCAACCACGACGTTCGGGGCGCGAGCCAACAAACGATCGGCCATGAGGCCGATCCCATCTTCGATGGTCGACACGTCGCCGAGCGATGACAACCCCGTGGCGTCGGAGGCCAGCACTGGGATGCCCGCTTCGAGATCCAGATCGTCGAATCGACCGGACCGCCGAGCCAACTCGGTCCCGTCGATCATGAAGACCGATCCCGTCACCACTGCTCTGTCGAGCGCTGCCTGTCTCGCCTCGGCGAGGCTCGCGCCGGACTCGACAGCTGTGGCCGCCGCCCAGACCGCTGACGAGATGCCAAACGAAGCGGTGGTGGAATCGACGATCTCGACCTCGATCCCAGGGTGTCGGCGTTGCATGGTCTGGGCTGCCACCTCTGCGCTGTTGACCGCCCCCGAGTAGGCGGAGCCAACAAGGATGGCCAACAAGGCACTCGCCCCCGCCAACACCTGCCGCTCGAACGCCAAAAGGAAGGCCCCCGCCGTCGGCTGGCTCGTGGTGACCGTGGGCAGACGCTCCGCCGCCCCCAGCTTGGAATAGAAATCGTCTGCGGTGAGATCGACCCCTTCGAGGTAATCAACGCCGTCAACGGTGACTGTGACTGGCACCACGGTCACGCCGAGCCTTTTCGCAAGTGACTCCGGCATCTGTGAAGCCGAGTCGGTGATCAACGCGATCACGACCGGTTCCCTTCGACAAAGCGGCGACAAATCACCGTCGAGGAGGCAAGAGCGGCAAGTGGGAGTGACGGTCCCGGCGTTGGGCCCCACGCGTTTGGCCATTGCCGCCGCCACCACAGTGCGGCCCCCAGAATCCAGGCCACCGATGCCGCCATCGTGGCAGCGAACGCCCGCTGCTTCCACCACGGCATGGCTGACGTTGCAACAGCAACGGCAACGTCGATCGGAAAGTATGCGGGCAGCGTGGCGAGCACTTGCCCGACGCTCGTCGCCACGCCCTTGCCTCCCCGAAAGCCGGTCCACACCGGATAGCAGTGCCCGACGACTGCGGCGGTGGATGCGAGGTCGGCACCTACTGCTCCGGCCAGGCGGCCGCCGAGATGTCCAGCTGCAGCACCTTTCGAAATGTCTGCGGCAAGAACAACAAGCCCGGCGGTGGCTCCGATCACTGATGCCACGTTGGCCGCCCCGGGGTTTCCCGATCCCGCCGCTCGCGGGTCCCTTCCGAGGAATCGTCGGGCGACGAGATCGGCACTCGGGATCGTGCCCAGCAGATACCCAACACCGAGGGAGGCGAGGTGGCGTCGCAGCAGCGCCGGTCGCAAGGCCGCAGGAGGGATGATCACAGCGCGACCCTAGTTCCAGCGGTTCGCCCGGGCTGGCCAGGAGAAACAGACCAGTCAGGAGAAACACCCGTTGGAGGGCTGTTGCGCAGTGCTAGACTATTGCTGCCCCGTAGTGGGGTGGAGCGCCTCCGGGCACTTCTGGCCCCCATCGTTCAGCGGCCTAGGACACTGCCCTTTCACGGCAGTAACACGGGTTCGAATCCCGTTGGGGGTACGCAGTGACAGTAGGTAGCGATAGCAGGTCGTGACATTCAAAAAAGTTGCAGTGAAAGCGCCCACAAACCCCTATAGTCACCGGTCTCTCACCACAGGCTTGCCTGTGAGGAGTGGCGAGGTCCCGTAGTGCAGTCTGGAGTGCACGCCGCCCTGTCAAGGCGGAGGTCGCGAGTTCAAATCTCGTCGGGACCGCTGGAATTTCAGCCCTAGCGGGCTTCAATTCTCCGTTCGTACTGAAGCCCCCTGGGCCGAAGTACGGCACGGTCGGGTAGCTCAGTTGGCAGAGCGACCGCCTGAAAAGCGGTAGGTCACCGGATCGACGCCGGTCCCGACCACACACCAGCAGGCCAGGGCTTCGCCCTGGTCTGTTGTCGTTTCACCGCCTGTCATCTCTCAGGCAGCTCACCGAAAGCTCGCGACCAGCAGACCGTAGATTCTCGGTCATGACCTCAGATCGACGACTTCGATCATCTCGCCACCACCCTCACGCTGACACACCATCGATTGCACCCATGGCCTTCGTACTCGCGACGACGTCATCCTCGAGAAGAGCATCCTCCACGACATCGTGGTCGATGTGTTCAAAACTGTCGGTGCCGATGCATCAGCGAGCCCCGACGGCTTCGCAGCGATGATCCACTTCGGATTCGATGCGACGGCTGGTCTGGATCACCTTCTGCTTCTGATCGTGCTGCTCTTGCCGTGACAGCCGCCGTTGCCTACATCCTGACGTTGCTCCGATCAAAGGATGGCTTCGCCTCGATAACCAGCCGCATCTGGGCGAGCCGCAACCTCGAGCGCAACACCAGCAGCGAACGTGGCGACTTGCTGGTCGACCGATCCGAGCAGATCTGAGGCGTCGCCGATCATCGCCGAGAGGTCGGCAGCAGTTCCGGGGAATCGTTCGTCTTCACCCAGTTTGGTGACCAACAACGAGCCGTCTGCCTTGCCCTCGCGCATGGCGAGCGCTGTTGCGACCGCATGTTCCTTGATGATTTCGTGAGCTGTCTCGCGACCGGCACCGGCGCGAACGGCGTGCATCAGGAGCTTCGTCGTTGCGAGGAACGGGAGATAGCGGCGCAGCTCACTCTCGACCACTGCGGGGAACACACCGAACTCGTTCAACACTGCGAACGTGGTTTCGAAGATGCCATCGATCGTGAAGAACGCATCCGGCAAGACAACGCGCCGGACCACCGAGCACGAGACGTCACCTTCATTCCATTGGTCGCCGGAAAGACCTGCGGCCATGGTGAGATGGCCCTTGAGAATGACGGTCAGCCCAGAGATGCGCTCGCACGAGCGGGTGTTCATCTTGTGTGGCATGGCCGATGAGCCGACCTGGCCCGGCTGGAAGCCCTCGGTAGCGAGATCGTGACCCGCCATGAGGCGTACGAGGAGCGCAAGATTGGCCGGCGCAGCTGCGAGCTGCACGAGCACACCAACAACGGCGTAGTCGAGCGACCTGGGGTAGACCTGCCCCACCGATCCGAGCACGTTGGGTACGCCGAGCTGCGACGCGATCTTGGCCTCGAGCGATCGTGCTGCTTCGGACGAGCCGAGCAGGTCGATCTGGTCCTGCTGCGAGCCAACGGGGCCCTTGATGCCCCGGATTGCAAAACGATCCCGCACCGATTGCAACGCAGCGAGTGCAAGGGCGAGCTCCTCACCGATCTGGGCGAATCGCTTGCCGAGAGTGGTCGGTTGGGCTGCGACGTTGTGGGTGCGAGCCACCATGACCGTGTCAACATGACGAACGGCGTGCTCGGCGATTTGTTCGAGCAGGGCAACGGCTCTGACCTCGAGCAGGTCGAGCGCCTGCCAGGTCAACAGTTGCTCGACATTTTCGGTGACATCTCTCGATGTGAGCCCTTTGTGAAGGTGCTCATGTCCTGCCAGAGCGCAGAACTCATCCAACCTCGACTTCACATCGTGGCGAGTGATGGCCTCGCGCTCACGGATCGACTCGAGATCGACGTTGTCGATCACCGCTCGGTAGTCGTCGAGAACTGCAGCGTCGACGTCGAGCCCGAGCTCGATCTGGGCTTCGAGAACAGCCACCCAGAACTCCCGCTCGGTCCTGATCCGGTGTACCGGGTCGAACAACGACGCCATCGAAGAACTGGCGTAGCGATCAGCGAGAACATTCGGGATGGTCATATTGACTCCTCATGTGGTGAGACGGTCTGCCCAAAAGCTCAAGAGAGGCCCCTGAATGGTCGATTGAAGCCACAAGAAACGATGAACGGAACGCCTTGAACGGTCGCTGCAAAAAAGATGCGCTCGACAGAGCCGAGGATATCTGCGAACTGTGCGGACATCAGTTCTGCGCGCTGTGCCTGCTCTTCCCTCGCGGCCATCGCAACCCGCCGACGTGCAAGACGTGCGCGCTCGAGCACAGCGGTTTGCGGGGCGGTTCGAAGCATCAGTCCATCTCGAAGCGGGAGTACAAGAAGCGAAAGAAGCAGCTCCTCGCCGAACTCGAAGAAGTTGCCGACGAGCGACCGCCAATCGAGTACTTCGAGCTCACCGACCCGTCGGGGTTCGATCAGTCGAGCGAGCTGGATCGCCGCAGTGCGGTGGTCGAAGAGGAATCAACCATCGACATCGTCGCTGCGATCGATCCGCCAGCCGACACTCCACCGAAACTGGACGAGCCACCGCAGCCTGCCCCGGCTGCTCGGGTCCTTGCCGCCGAGGCCGCTGGCCATGCCCTGTCTGGGATGGCCCCTGTCGATACCTCAGTGAACCCGTTGGCCGTCGGCGGGTCTCCAACGCCGACACCTCCGACCTCGGAAGCAAGCTCCAGCGCAGCCGAATTACTCGCCAGGCTGAAGGCCGACGAACCAATTCAGAGTCAGTTCACCGCGGAGCCAGTGGGCCTCGACACTGACCCGTTCGCCGCATCGGCGTCGGAACCGGCCACACCCGAGCCAGCACCCGAATCGCTCACTCCTCCAGCAGCGCTGCAGCCGCCCGCTGTCCCCACACCGCAGACTTCGGCGCCAACGGCACCTGAGCCCACGCCCAGCGCAGAACAGTCCGCTCCTCGCCCCAAGACCGAGCCGTGGTCGCCACCAACTCCTCCACCTCGTGGATCGAACCTCACCTCGATGGGTGGCGAGTCAACCGCTGTCGAGGCAGCCGCGGTCGAGCCGGAACCGCAGCCTTCAATGGAGTCGCCGTTCGACGCCGTCAACCCTCGAGACGCCTCACCGTTCGACACCCCGGCACACATAGACCCATCAGATGACGACGAGAGCCCCAAGCGGCGCAAGGCTGATGTCGACGAAGCCGGTCAATGGATTCCGCCCAGCTTGCGGGGCATGACATCGGCGGGCGAACGCGTGGCGTTGCCCAAGCGTCGCAGCTGATCAGAAAAGCTGAAAGGTCAGTCGACCTGTGACCAGTGGAAGTACTGGTCACGCCCCGGCCCTGTGGATGCCATCGACACCGGCACCTTGACGCGCTCTTCGAGCGCACGGAGGTAGGCCGCTGCGTTCGGATGCAGATCGCCAGGTTCGCGTGCGTGGGTCTGATCGCACTTCCAACCAGGGAATTCTTCATAGATCGGCACTGCTCGGTGCAGATCTGACTGGTGGTAGGGCAGTTGCTCCACCCGCTGACCGTCGATCTCGTAGGCAACACACATCTTCACCGTGTCGAACGTATCGAGCACGTCGAGCTTGGTGATCGCGATCTCGGTGAGGCCATTGATGCGCGAGGCGTGACGCATCATGACGGCGTCGAACCACCCGGGACGGCGTTTCCGACCGGTGTTCGTGCCGTACTCCCGACCGATCTCGACCATCCGGTCGCCATCATTGTCGAAGAGTTCGGTGGGGAACGGCCCTGCACCCACGCGAGTGATGTAGGCCTTTGCGATACCGACGACCCGGTTGATCTCCTTCGGTCCAATGCCAGCGCCAGCACACACACCACCGGCAATGGGATTGCTCGATGTGACGAAGGGGTACGTGCCGTGGTCGAGATCGAGGAACGTTGCTTGGGCACCCTCGAACAGGATGTGACCGCCACGCTCGAGTTCGTCGTGGATCAAGTTGACCGAGTCAGCGATGTGCGGAGCGAGGCCTTCGAGGCAGTTGGTCAGCACGTTGTCTGCCAGCTGATCTGGATCCATCGGCAGGCGATTGAAGACCTTCGTGAGCACCTTGTTGGTGTGGGTGAGTGACGCGTGCAGCTTTTGACGGAAGATCTCTTCGTCGAGCAGGTCCTGCACCCGAATACCCACGCGCATGGCCTTGTCGGCGTACGCCGGACCGATGCCTCGCTTCGTCGTGCCGAGCTTGGCCTTACCCAGGTGACGCTCGTGCAGAGCATCGAGTTCCTGGTGGTACGGGAGGATGAGGTGGGCGTTGCCCGACACCTTCAGCCGGGAACAATCGATCCCTTGCCGCTCGAGTTGGGCCTTCTCCTTCAGCAAAACGAAGGGGTCCACGACCACTCCGTTACCGATGACGGGGACGATGTGGTCGTAGAAGACGCCGCTGGGAATCAGCTGGATCTTGAACGTGTCCTCACCAATGACGATGGTGTGGCCAGCGTTGTGACCACCCTGGTAGCGCACCACCATCGACATCTCTTTGGAGAGGAGGTCAGTGAACTTCCCCTTCCCCTCGTCGCCCCATTGCGTTCCCACCACGATTGTTGCTGGCACGTTGCAGGAGGGTATTGGTGGGCTGGGGCCATTCCCCCGAAACGGCCGAGCCGGTCTCTGAGCCGGTCCCGAATCTGGGGCTGATCGCTACCGTCACCTGGTGGACATCGACCGATCGCAGCTCGCCCGGTTGACCGCCGGGAAATCAGTTGTCTGCACTGCGCTTCGATGGATCCCCTTCTTCCTCCCCACCCTTGCGATTGCCTTCGCGTCGTCAACCGCAGAACTGACCACGATTCTGGGGATCGGCGAGATGGCGGCCCTCGTGACACTGCTCGCTGGTCGTCACCTCGACGCCGGGCACGAGCGCAAGATCATGACCGGAGCCCTCGGGTTGGTGGCACTTTCCTCGCTGCTTGCCCTCGTCGGCACCATCACCTCGTTTGCTGCGGGTTTTCTCATGCTGGTCATCGGCGTTTCGCTGTACACCGTGGGTGGTCACACCTACCTGAGCCGGCGGGTTGCCTTCGACCGTCGAGGACAAGCCATTGGCTTGTTCGAGACCTCTTGGGCTTCAGCACTCTTGATCGGCGCTCCATTGATCGCACTGTTGATCAATGGCGTTGGGTGGAGAGGGCCATTTGTTGCCTTGGCGGTGCTGTCGATCGTGATGGCGGTCGTGGTCGCTCGAACCCCTGACACCGCCACCGTCAGCAAAGACGCCACCGCCCCCGTGGTGAAGCAACCTCTGACCGCTGCTGCCTGGCGGGTGATCTTCGCTTCGGCGGCTACCGGCGTTGCAGGACTCACCACGATCGTCATCGCCGGCACCTGGCTCGACGACCGCCTCGGCGTCTCGACCGGCGGCGTCGGCTTGGTCGCCATGGCATTCGGCGCAGCCGAGCTGGCGTCGTCGGTCGCATCAGCTGTCTCAGCGGACAGGCTCGGGAAGGTGCGGAGTACCAGAGCCATGCTGTGCCTGGTTCTGGTCGGACTGGCAATCATGACGCAGGCGGGGACCTCACTCGTGATCGGCGTCATCGGCCTGATCTGCTTCTTTCTCGGCTTCGAATTCGCAATCGTCACCTCTTTCGGCATCATCAGCGAGGTCATGCCACAGGCGAGAGGGCGGGCACTCGCTGCTGGAAACGCTGTCGGCACGATGACCAGGGGCGCCTCCACCATTGCGAGCGGCCGTCTCTACAAAGAGTTCGGCATCAACGGCCCGATCACGCTGTCGGTCACCGGAGCCGTCATCGCCATCATGCTGTTGGCCGTTCATGAAAGGAGCGCCGCCGGACGAGACATGGTGGCGAAAGAACAACGCGACTTTCCTGCCGCTTGACCGTCTCTCTTCCCACACATGCGTTTGAGGGCGGCGCACCAAAGGGAGAAGAAAAGGCACGTGGGAATACAAACGGTGGATCACTCATGGCGTTGGCGTGACGCAGGGTTGGCAGCAATGGTCTGGTTCGTTCCAGTCACAGGGCTTGCAACAAACCTCGATCTGGTCACAACTGACCGGGTGCTCTCCAGCCTCTTGATCGGCCTTCTGGTCGGCACCGTGACCAGCGTGCCGCTCGCATCACTTCAGGCGCAGGTTCTCAAGACCGCAACGGCTCGGCGTGTTGCTGAGGCAGTCTGGACCGCCGCTGCCGGTGCAGCAGCGCTTGCCCTGTTGGACCTCGACGGGCGTTCGCTCTTCGCAGCACTCGCTGGCCTCGTCCTCATGTGGGTCACGCTCACGATTTCCATTGCACTTCGGCCGCTGTCGATCTCTCGCTCCGGCGCCACTCGGGATGCCATTGCTTGGCTCCCAGTACCTCGTCGCTCACCACTCGCCTCGGTCGGCAAGCGGGGCTTCGACCTCGCCGTGTCGGCACTGGCCTTGCTTGCCATCAGCCCATTGCTGCTGATCGTGGCGATTGCGATCAAGCTGAACGACGGCGGTCCGGTCTTCTTCAAGCAGCGACGAGTCGGTCAGAACGGCATGCCGTTCGAGATGATCAAATTCCGATCGATGGTGCTGAACGCTGAAGAGCTTCGAGCCGAGCTCGAAGCAAGCAGCGAACGCTCCGGCCCGCTGTTCAAGATGACAAACGATCCCCGGATCACCCCGGTCGGACGGATCATCCGTGAGCTCTCGATCGACGAGTTGCCCCAGATGTTCAACATCCTGCGGGGCGACATGAGCCTCGTTGGCCCCCGACCGGCGTTGCCAGACGAAGCAGCCCAGTTCGACACCACCCTGCAACGGCGCAACCTCGTCACTCCGGGACTCACCGGGCTCTGGCAGGCAGAAGCTCGCTCCGATGCAGACTTCAACCGCTTCAGAGAATTGGACCTGCGTTACATGTCGACGGCCTCACCAGCACTCGACTTCTGGATCATTCTCGCTACTGCGACCGAGATCATCTCGTCGGTGGCTGCGATTCCTCTCGCCGCCGTGGGGTTCGACATCGCCAGCACTGACGGCATCGATCTTCGAGATGCCTCCGACGAGAACGTCATCGACTTGCGTGAACATGCCGGTGCTTCGGAACCTCGCCCGAGCGCCGCTTGAGCCGATCTGGCCGGCTCAGTTCACTTCAGCTCCGAGCGCTGCCAACCAAGCAGTGACTCGCTTTTCGTTCACGCCGAGATCGGATTGCCCGACTCGCGCCCGTGAAAAGATCGCAAGTGTTGATCCGGCACCGTCGCTCGATGCCAAGAACTGCACCGAGATGTAGTCCGGGAAACCGAACAGTGCACTGCGCTGCACCCAGGTGACCGGGCCGCCCGATGAGCGGTCGTCTTTCAAGAGCTTCACTCTCGGCTGCTTGTCGACCATTCGATCGAAAGCGTCGGAGAGCGCAGCAGCTGACACCCTGAACGTCGGGGCGGTGTTTTCGCCGCTGGGAGACATGCGATACCAGTTCGGCGTTGAGGGGTCAGGCGCCGTCTGCGGATCGACGTGCCACTCGGTCACGTCATGACTGAGCGAACGAACAAACGCGATAGAACCAACAAAGCCGACCACCACAACACCGAGCAGGATCCAGATCATGCGTCTCACTCTGGGGTGATGGAAGAGCTCTGCCTCACTGCGATCTGAATTTCTTGATCAACGAAGTCGACCACGATGAGCGAATCCTCCGGGGCTGCGCCTTCGAGGATGGCGCTCGCCACCCGATCGACCACCTCTCGCTGGATCACTCGCTTCAGCGGTCGAGCGCCGAATGCCGGGTCGTACCCGAGCTTTGCCAAGTGACTCAGCGCAGCGTCGGAGACTTCGAGTCCGAGTCGTCGATCTGCCAGGCGCTCACCAACGAGTTCGATCTGGATGCCGACGATCGAAGCGATGTCGTCCTCGCTGAGTTCGCTGAACCGAACGATGTCATCGACTCGATTGATGAACTCGGGACGGAAGAAGTCCTTGGGATCACCGGGAAGGTTGGAAGTCATGATCATGACGACGTTGCTGAAGTCAACGGTGCGCCCCTGACCGTCGGTGAGGCGACCGTCATCGAGCAGTTGCAGCAACACATTGAAGACATCGGGGTGCGCCTTCTCGACCTCGTCGAGCAAGACCACGGCGTAGGGGCGACGGCGAACCAGCTCGGTCAATTGACCGCCCTGGTCGTAGCCGACGTAGCCAGGGGGCGCGCCGATCAGGCGGCTGACCGAGTGCTTCTCCATGTACTCGCTCATGTCGATGCGGGTCATCGCTCGTTCGTCGTCGAAGAGGAAATCGGCAAGCGCTCGGGCCAGCTCGGTCTTGCCAACACCCGTGGGGCCGAGGAACAAGAAGCTGCCGATCGGTCGGTTCGGGTCGGACAGGCCGGCCCGGCTTCGCCGAATGGCTGCGCTGACTGCGGCGACAGCCTCGTTCTGTCCGATCACCCGCTCGTGGAGCTCGTTCTCGAGGCGGAGCAGCTTGCGGCTCTCGGCCTCGATGAGGCGGCTGACGGGAACCCCGGTCCAGCGGCTGACGACTTCAGCCACGTCTTCTTCGTCGACCTCTTCCTTCAGCATCGACTTCTCTGACTGCAGCTCAGCGAGGGCTGCGGTGGCTTCTTCGATCTGGCGTTCGAGGCCGGGTAGACGACCGAATCGGATCTCGGCAGCCTTTTCGAGATCAGCTTCGCGTTCCAGCTCGCGCCGCTCGCCCTCGTACAGCTCTTTGAGCAGTCGGATCTTGCCGATCGCATCTTTCTCGTTGGTCCAGTGCGCTTTCATGGCGTGGCTCTGCTCTTTGAGGTCTGCCAATTCGGTCGCGATCTCTTCGCCCCGCTCCATCGACTTCGTGTCGCTTTCCTTCGCGAGGGCGACCTGTTCCATCTCGAGCTGACGGACTCGACGCTCGACAACATCGATCTCGGTCGGCAGTGAATCGATTTCGATGCGCAGCTTGGACGCAGCCTCGTCCATCAAGTCGATGGCCTTGTCTGGCAAGAACCGGCCAGTGAGGTAGCGATCGCTCAGCGTTGCCGCTGCGATGACGGCGGCGTCTTGGATTCGCACCCCGTGATGGACCTCGTAGCGCTCCTTGAGACCACGCAGAATGGCGATGGAGTCCTCCACAGACGGTTCACCAACGAGTACTTGCTGGAAACGCCGTTCAAGCGCTGCGTCCTTCTCGATGTACTTGCGGAACTCGTCGAGCGTGGTCGCACCAACCATGCGGAGCTCACCCCTGGCCAGCATGGGTTTGAGCATGTTGCTGGCGTCCATCGACGAATCGCCAGCTGCGCCCGCTCCGACGACTGTGTGCATTTCGTCGATGAACGTGATGACCTCGCCATCGGCGTCGGTGATCTCTTTGAGCACCGCCTTCAGTCGCTCCTCGAACTCGCCGCGGAACTTGGCGCCGGCCAGCATCGCCGAGATGTCGAGTGAGATGACCCGACGGTTGCGAAGCGACTCTGGCACATCGCCTTCTACTACCCGCTGTGCAAGTCCTTCCACTATCGCTGTCTTGCCGACACCAGGCTCGCCGATGAGGACCGGGTTGTTCTTCGTCCGGCGGCTGAGCACCTGGATGACCCTGCGGATTTCTTCGTCGCGACCGATGACGGGATCCAGCTTGTCGTTGCGGGCAGCCTCGGTGAGATCACGCCCGTACTTCTCGAGCGCCTGGAACTGCTCCTCGGGGTTCTGCGACGTCACTCGGTGCGAACCTCGCACCTCTTGCAACGCCGCGAGCAGATCTTCTCGCCGCACGTCGATGCGGCGAGCTGTCGAGCCGGCGGGGTCCGGATTGGCCAATGCAAGCAGCAGGTGCTCGGTGCTGAGATAGTCGTCGCCGAGCTCAGATCGGACCGAGTCGGCATCGGCCATGACCCGGTTGGTCGACTTGGAGAAGCGGGCCTCGGAGCCGTACGCCTTCGGCAGCTCGGCGAGAGCGGCCTCGCATTCATTTCTCAGCGCAGACGGCTGCTTGCCCAGCTTGTTCAGCAGAGGAAGAACAACACCTTCGGCCTGGCCAACGAGGGCGAGGAGAAGGTGGTCGGGCGTGACTTCAGGATGCGCTTCGGTCTTGGCGCGGTCGATGGCAGCGGTGACTGCCTCTTGGGTCTTGATGGTCCAGCGGTCGGGGTTGAGAGCCATAACGAGGCCTTTCAGATGACAGGGGCTTTCCGGAGCAGCGCCTCAAGAGCGGCGCGGGCGGCGGTACACGGTGACGGCTTGGGACACCGGCACGAGGTCGCGACGGCTTTCACGTCGCACCTGTTCCACCACGTCGTGTTGCAGCTGACGCAGTTCAGCGACTTTGGCGTTGGCCTTGGCAAGTTCTTGTTCGAGTGCCATGACCTTCTTGACACCTGCGAGATTGAGTCCCTCGTCGGTGAGTTCTTGCACCCGACGGAGGAGGTCGATGTCAGCGTCTGAGTAGCGGCGACTGCCGCCGCCGGTACGAGCGGGGGCGACAAGGCCTTTCCGTTCGTAGATCCGCAGTGTCTGGGGGTGGACACCGGCGAGTTCGGCGGCCACCGAGATCACGTAGACGGCTCGGTTGGGTTCGTGTTCTGCCATGTCGTCTTCCCCTCTCCTGCAACAGCTGACTGGGTGTCAGCCGGGTCTGGATCAATCGTCGTCTGGCAAGCGGTCGGGCTCGTCGAGGACCTCGGCCAGAGCCTCGATCGCTGTCCGAGCATTGTCTGACAGCTTGGTCGGGACGTCTACCACGACGGTGACCAGCAGGTCGCCGGTCTTGGATGCAGAGGTGACACCGCGGCCCTTGACCCGGAACGTCTTGCCTGAGGGCGTTCCTGGTGGGACTTTCAGAGTGACCGTGGCGCCCTCCATGGTCGGAACGCCGACCTTGGCCCCGAGGGCAGCCTCGGGGAACGACACGGGAACGTCGACGGTGAGGTGGTTTCCCTTGCGACCGAACAGTTCGTGCTCGGCCACATCGATCACCACGAAAAGATCGCCATGAGGACCACCGTTGCGGCCCGGCCCGCCACGGCCCTTCAGACGAATCTTCTGCCCGTCTTTCACACCGGCGGGCACTCGGACCTTGACCTGGCGAGGCCGACGTTCCATGCCATTGCCCCGACACGTGGTGCACGGGTCGGTGACGACTCGGCCTCGACCCCCACATTGCTGGCACGGCTGGCTGAAGGAGAACAGTCCCTGGTTGTCGTCGAGGACTCCACGACCGCCGCAGCGTGAGCATGCAGCGGGCTGTGTCCCCGGCCGTGCGCCCGATCCCTTACAAGTCGAGCAGGCAGCATCGGAGGTGACGTGCACCGAAGTGGTGACGCCGGCGACAGAGTCGTCGAAGCTCAGATGCAATCGAGCTTCGAGGTCATCGCCCTTGGTCGCAGCAGCTTGAGCTCCGCCCGGGCGACCGCCGCCTCCTTTGCCGAACATGCCACCAAGAATGTCGCCGAGGTCGACGCCGTCGAAGTTGAACCCTCCGCCACCGGCGCTGCTCGGACCGCCGCGCCCGCCACCGAAGGCACTGCCCACAGGGCCGAGGCGACGCATTTCGTCGTATTCCTTGCGTTTCGCTTCATCACCGACGATGTCGTAGGCAGCGGAGATCTCTTTGAAGCGCTCCTCGGCTTTGGCATCGTCGGGGTTGGCGTCGGGGTGGAATTGCCGCGCCAGCGCTCGGTAAGCCTTCGTGATCTCTTTCTCTCCAGCGGACTTGTCAACGCCGAGGACTTTGTAGAAGTCCTGCTCGAGCCAATCGTGTTGCGACATCATTCACCCCCTGTGGTGCAGTTGTTTGGTTGGGCCCGGCAGAAGCGCCGGGCCCGGTCGTACTCGGTAGTGAGTACTGGGTAGTGAGTACTGGGTAGTGCTCGGCCTCAGCCGATGGTCTTGACCATTGCCGGACGAAGAACCCGCCCGTTCCAGCCGTAGCCGACACGAAGCACTTCCGCCACGGTGGGCACCTCGACGTCGGGTGACGCCTCATGCATCACGGCTTCGTGCAGCGCAGGGTCGAACACTTCGCCCGCCGGCTCGAGGCGCTCGAGCCCTTGACGGGTGAGGTTCTCGACAATGGCATTGCGAATAGGCTCGACATCAGCCGCTCCGTTCGCAACAGCGCCATCGCACGCGTCGAGCACGGGGAGCAGCTCGTTGACGATCTTGTCGTTCGCCCGCTCCTTGGCATCGACTTCGCGCTTGGCGACCGCCTTGCGGTAGTTCTCGAACTCGGCTTGCAAACGTCGGAGACCATCGAGGTACTCGTCTCGCTCGCTGCTCACTCGCTCGAGATCGAGGACGAGGTCCTCCACCGAGATGGAAGCCACGGCCTCGTCGACTGCGGCTTGGGCCGCAGCTTCAGCAGCGCCGTCGGAATCGGCGCCACCGCCGGGGTCGGCATCGCCGACCCCGGGGTTCTCAGGCGTGTCAGACATCAGGCCTTGCCGTCCTCATCATCGTCCTCGACGATTTCGGCGTCGACGACTTCATCGTCGTCCGGGGCGTCAGCGGCTTCACCCTCCGCTTCGGCAGCAGCGGCTTCGTACATCTTGGCGCCGACGGTCTGCATGACACCCATGACCTTGTCAGTGGCGTCTTTGATCTCTTCGAGATTGTCACCAGCGATGGCGGTCTTGAGCTCAGCAAGCGGCTCTTCCATCGAGGACTTGTCCTCGTCGGAGAGCGTTTCGGCGTTGTCACGCAGGAGCTTCTCGGCCTGGTAAACGAGGCTGTCGGCGTTGTTGCGGACCTCGGCCTCTTCCTTGCGCTTCTGGTCTTCCTCGGCGTGAGCCTCGGCGTCTTTGACCATCTGCTCGATGTCGTCCTTCGACATGCTGGACTGGCCGGTGATCGTGATCGACTGCTCTTTGCTGGTCGCACGGTCCTTGGCGCTGACGTGCACGATGCCATTGGCATCGATGTCGAAGGTGACCTCGATCTGCGGCACGCCACGGGGGGCAGGCGGTAGATCGACGAGCTGGAACTTGCCGAGCGTCTTGTTGTAGGACGCCATTTCGCGTTCGCCCTGAAGGACGTGGATCTCCACCGACGGCTGGCTGTCTTCGGCGGTGGTGAAGGTCTCGGTGCGGCGGGTCGGGATCGTGGTGTTGCGCTCGATCAACTTGTGCATGACTGAACCCTTGGTCTCGATGCCGAGGCTGAGAGGGGTGACATCGAGAAGCAGAACATCTTTGACGTCGCCCTTGAGCACGCCGGCCTGAACCGCAGCGCCGATGGCCACGACTTCGTCGGGGTTGACGGTCTTGTTGGCTTCCTTGCCGGTCAGCGACTCTACGAGCTCGGTGACAGCAGGCATGCGGGTGGAGCCGCCGACCATGACGACGTGATCGATGTCGGACTGCTTGAGGCCGGCATCTTTGATCGCTGCTTCGAAGGGCTTCTTCACCCGGGCCAGGAGGTCAGAGGTGAGCTCCTGGAACTTCGAACGAGAGAGCGTCTCTTCCATGTGAAGAGGGCCGTCGGCCGTAGCGGTGATGAAGGGAAGGTTGATCGAGGTGCTCTGGGTCTGCGAGAGCTCGATCTTGGCCTTCTCGGCTGCTTCTTTGAGACGCTGGGCAGCCATCTTGTCGGAACCGAGGTCGACGCCGTGGGCGTTCTTGAACTGGGCGACCATCCACTCGATGATCGCTTCGTCCCAGTCGTCGCCGCCGAGCTGGGTGTCACCCGACGTGCTCTTCACTTCGAAGACTCCGTCGCCGATTTCGAGGACGGAGACGTCGAACGTGCCGCCACCGAGGTCGAACACGAGAATCGTCTGGTCGTCGTTGTCCTTCTCGAGGCCGTAGGCCAGAGCGGCAGCGGTGGGCTCGTTGATGATCCGGAGGACTTCGAGACCTGCGACGGTGCCGGCTTCCTTCGTTGCGGTGCGCTGGGCATCGTCGAAGTAAGCGGGGACCGTGATGACGGCCTGGGTGACGGCTTCGCCGAGATAGGCCTCGGCATCACGCTTGAGCTTCATCAGCGTGCGAGCGCTGATTTCCTGCGAGTTGTACTTCTTGCCGTCGATGTCGACGGTCCAGTTGGTGCCCATGTGGCGCTTGACCGAACGAATGGTGCGGTCAGGGTTGGTGATCGCCTGACGCTTGGCGACTTCGCCGACGAGCACTTCTGCGTCGTCCTTGCTGAACGCAACGACGGACGGGGTGGTGCGCTGGCCCTCGGCGTTGGCGATGACGACGGGCTCGCCGGCCTCGAGAACGGCGACGACGGAGTTGGTGGTACCGAGATCGATGCCTACAGCTTTTGCCATTGGAGGGTTCCTCTTTCAGGAGTTACTTGATGCGGTTTCTTGCGTTGGTCCGAAGATGAAATCGGCGGCTTCTTCAGCCGTGATCGGCAACACTATCGGCAACGTTTGGACAATCGTAACAAGTTGAGTGCATGACCATCAACTTTATTGATTGTGATATAGGGCACAAATCTATCTCGCGCTCGCCTCCGTCAACATGACGGCTTCGTTTCATCGAAGGTCGAGAGATACCACCACCCCGAAAGTAAACAGGCCGACTTCAAACAGTCGGTCGAGAGTCGGCCAGGCGAACGATTCGCTGGGAGGCGGCGCACGTCGCGCTGTTCGGTTCGCGACGCAACGTCGTCGTCATCATCAGCGCCTCGTGAGCCGCTGGTCAGGCGGCGAGCTCTGCTGCGGCTTTGCGATCTCTACGGAAGTCGCGCCCGAGGTACAGGGCAATGGCGACGCAGACCAAGATGCCTGCCGCTGTTGCGCTGTAGGCGGCGAACCGGCCAGCGCTGCCGTACAACGACCCAACCACGATCGCTGTTGTTCCAGCGGTCAAGGCTTGGGCCGCTCCGATCAGGCCCTGAGCACCGGCTTGCCGTTCGTCTGACACAGCAAGGCCGACAGCGACGCCGGATGCGGCGATCGTGAGGCCGTCGGTGATGGCATGGAACATGGCGAAAGCGAAGATCCAATTGCCGCTCGGCAGCAACCCGTACGACGTCATGAAGAACGCTCCTGCGACCAGCCCGAGAGAACCCATGATGAACGGGCCGATTCGCTGTGCCAACACACCGCTGTACGGGCCGAGGAAGATCAGTGGCAGAGCGAACAGCGTGATGCCGAGATTGGCGATGAAGTCGTTTGTCCCGAGGTCTTCGTGTACGACGTCCCACAGCGCATCGAAGCCGCCGATCATCAAGAAGACACCAGCGCCGAGCACCACGCCACCTGCCACTGCTTTGTCAGACAACAAGTCGAGCGCCAGGCGTTGCGACTTCGGCCCCGCTTGATCTTCCCTGACGTTGACCCGCCACAGGTTCGGCAGGAGCATCAGCGCGAGGGCTGCGATCACCAAGAACGGAGCGGCCAGCCCGAACGGACCAACGAGAACCGCAGAAACCGCCGGACCCAGCGCGAAGCCGAATACATCGGCCGAGAGTAGCCAACCGAGGTTGCGCCCCAAGTTGGCGGGGTCGACGAGGATGACGATGCGCCGGATGGCCGGGGCAGCAGAACCAATCCCGATGCCGGAGATGAAGCGACCGATCAGGATCAACTCGACACTGCCGCCGACACCGATCAATATCAGACCGACGACATTGATGAGGACGCCGAAGGCCACGACCTGTCGGGCCCGACCACGGTCACCGATCGGGGCAATGAAGACCTGGGCCAGAAACCCGGCGAAGAACCCGATGCCGATGATGAAGCCGACCATCGCTTCGCTGATGTCGTACTCAGAGCGGAAGTCGCCGACCACGGTGAACAGCACGCCGTAACCGCTCGAGAGCGTGGCCGACAGTGCGGCGAACACCAAGATGGTGACCATCGGGCTGCTGGTCTGCGTTTCGCCGGCGGGCTCGGTCACCCGGCGACGCTACAAGCAGTGCTTCGAGACTCGAAACGAAATTCCAGAACCACTCTGACCGAGCACCAACTCGGGGCCACAGCTATCGGAACTGAGGGCCTGCAACCCGGGGTTTGTTCGTTTGGGTTTGTTCGTTTGGGTTTGGGCGCGGAGCGGGCGGGCCACTGCTGGCCCGCCCGACGCATGTGTTGTTCAGTTCTTGCTCGACCCGGGTGGGTCAGGCGACAGGGTCAGACGGCGTCAGCGCCGACTTCTCCGGTGCGGATGCGAACGAGGGACTCGACCGGGGTGACCCAGATCTTTCCGTCGCCGATCTTGCCGGTCTGCGCTGCGCCAGTGATGGCTTCGGTGGCCTTGGCTGCATCGGGACCGTCAACGACGATCTCGACTTTGACCTTGGGTACGAAGTCCACCTTGTATTCGGCGCCTCGATAGGTCTCGGTGTGGCCGCCTTGGCGACCGAACCCCTTGACCTCGGTGACGGTCATGCCTTGGATGCCGAGGGCAGCCAAAGCTTCCTTCACCTCGTCGAGCATGTGTGGCTTGATGATGGCTGTGATGAGTTGCATGGTTCTGTTCCTCTGAATCAGACCGAGACGGTGACATCGGCAGAGTAGCCGGGTGCACCGTGTTCGTGGACGTCCAAACCTTCACGCTCTTCTTGTTCTGACACTCGAAGGCCCATCGTGGCCTTCAAGACACTGAAGAGAATGCCCGTGGTGATCAAGACCCATGCGGCGACGATGACCACACCAGCGAGCTGCACCAGCAGCTGATTGATGCCGCCACCGTAGAAGAGGCCCGAAGCGGTGTACTCGGTGCCGTCGTCGAGCGGGAAGGCTGCGTCGACGAACGCATCGCCGTTCACGGCGAACAGTCCGACAGCGAGAGTGCCCCAGACGCCGCAGACGCCGTGGACGCTGACAGCGCCGACTGGATCATCAATGCCCTTGCGATCAATGAAGATGACCGAGGCAACAACCAGGCCACCACCGATGAAGCCAACGATCATGGCGCCTACCGGGGTGATGGTGCCGGTACCGGCGGTGATGCTGACGAGGCCAGCGAGGAGACCGTTACCGGCCATGCCGACATCGGGCTTCTTGGTGATTGCAGTGATGGCAGCAGTGGCGCCAATGGCGCCAGCGGCAGCCGCCAGGAAGGTGGTGACAAAGATGGCGGGGACGAACTCGTCAGCGGCGAGCTCGGAGCCGCCGTTGAAGCCGAACCAACCGATGAAGAGGATGAACACACCGGTGATGGCCAGCGGCATCGAGTGACCGGGAATCGCTCGGGGGTTGCCGTCTTTGTCGTACTTGCCGAGGCGTGGGCCGAGGAAGATGGCACCCATGAGTGCAGCCCAACCACCAGCGGAGTGAACAATCGTCGAGCCGGCGAAGTCACCGAACTTGGCGTTGCCGATCTGGAGATCAGCGATGAGACCGCCGCCCCAGAACATGTGCACGACCACCGGGTAGATGAAGCTCGTCATCACGATGGCGAAGACCACGTAGGTCCAGAACTTCGTTCGTTCCGCCATTGCGCCAGAGGCGATGGTGGCTGCGGCGCCGGCGAAGGCGACCTGGAAGATGAAGAAGGTCTCGGTCGAGAGACCGCCCTCGTAGTCGCCGAGGCCCTTCAAGAAGAAGCCCTCGGTGCCGACCATGCCCGCGATGTCAGTGCCACCGAATGCAATGGCGTAACCGACCACGAAGAACCCGATGCCAGCAAGTGACAGGTCCATCATGTTCTTCATCATGATGTTGCCGGCGTTCTTGGTCCGAGTCATGCCCGTCTCGACCAGGGCGAAACCGGCCTGCATGAAGAGCACAAGGACCGCAGCAATCAAGATCCAGGTGTTGTCCAGAATGTCCTGTGTGGTCCATTCGTAAACAGCTTCTGCATCCTGGGCTCCGGCGGTACCGGCGAACAACCCGAGCAGCGCTGTTGCGCCTGCCCCAGCTGTGAACAACTTGCGTTTCATTGAGATCTCCCTGTCTCCCGGCCGGGACAGTTCCCGGCCGAACTCGAAAGCTACGAACCCCGGATTTCGGGTTTGTTCGTTGTCTGTTACTTACAAGCGACGCTCAGCTGACGAATTTCTTACGTCCGCTGATTCGTCGCCGTCCCGATCATCTGTGGCGCCTTTGCCGATGACCGGCGGTCTGATGTCGAGCACGTAGCCCCTCGAACGAACGGTCCGAATGGCCAACCCGAGCGGTTCGATGCGCCGCCGAAGTCGCAGCATGTGGACATCGAGGGCGTTACGAGTGGCGCTTTCTCCCGGCCATCCGGCCTTTGCCAACGTTTCCCTCGACACCACTGCCGATGGCTTGTCGAGCAACGCTGCTGCCAGTCGCTGTTCGATCGGCGGTAGCGACACCCATTGATCACTCATACGAAGCAGGCCGTCGCTGTCGATCTCTGGAAAGACCGCGACCTCGACACCGCTGCGCAGCGTGAGCGCATCCAGACGAGCACGAAGGTCGCGATCGTCGGCAGGAAGCCGGATCCAATCCTCGAGCAGGTCCCCCGAAACGGGTGCCGGTGCGCGTTCATCGACCAGCAGAAGTCGAGGTCTGTTGGCGGCGCGAAGCTCTCGCCGCTTCGCCTCATCATCTGGCCAACGCACAAGTGCCACGTCCATGCAGGGAACGTACTGACCCAACATTTCCCGATTGTTTCGTCAACATGAACCAACGAATGCGGAACCAAACCTTGGATCGCGACGTTTGTTTCAACGCAAGCTGCAGCGGACCGATAGATCGGCCAACATGGTCACTTCGACCAACCGCTTCGTACGACCGTCCGGTGGGAAACGGTCCGGAACAGAAAGAGGAGGGCCTCATGGGATTGATGAAGAAGCTTCGCAATGAGCTCGTTGACATCATCGAGTGGATCGACGATTCACGGTCGACGTTGGCGTGGCGGTATCCCCGGTATCAGAACGAGATCAAGAACGGCGCTGAGCTGATCGTGCGAGAAGGCCAAAAGGCTGTGTTCGTCTATCGAGGCCAGCTCGCTGACCAGTTCGACCCCGGGCACTACACCCTCGTGTCCGAGAATCTCCCGATTCTCAGCACCTTGCAGGGATGGAAGCACGGCTTCGACTCGCCGTTCCGCAGCGAGGTCTACTTCATCAACACTCGGCCCGTCACCGACCTTCGCTGGGGCACCCCGCAGCCGGTCACGGTGCGCGACCCCGACTTCAAGATGGTGCAGATCCGGGCCAACGGCATCTGCGTTGTTCGAGTTGACGATCCTGCGATCTTTCTTCGTGAAGTCATCGGCACCGACTCCGCTGTCGAGATCGATGAGATCACCGAGCTCTTGCGTCGAGTGATCATCACCGCCTTCTCCGACATGGTTCTGGAGTCCGGCCTCGGTGCCATCGACCTCCAGGGCCAGCAACGTTCGCTCTCGGAGAAGCTGCGCGACTACGTCCAAGAGCGCGTCGACGACGAATACGGCCTCGAGATCCCGAGCATGGAGATGACCATCTCCTTGCCAGACGAGATCACCGCCGCCATGACCCGAGGCGTTGCCAAGGGCGTCGAGACCTCCGGCTACATCGACAACGTCAGCGACGTGAACAAGCTGCAGCAGGTGGCTGCCGCTGACGCCATGACCGCTGCGGCCAACAATCCCGGTGGCGGCGGCGCCATGGGCGACATGATGGGCATGGGAATGGGCATGGCCATGGCCGGCCAAATGGCGCAGACCTTGCAAGGCTCGATGGGCGGGGCCGCCCCGGCACCAGCTGCAGCCATGCCACCACCGCTTCCGTCGTACTACGTGGCCCTCAACGGCGAGCAAGCTGGTCCGTTCAACATGGAGCAGATGCGCTCGGGGTTGAGCAACGGGACCATGAAGCCGACCGACCTGGTGTGGACCAACGGCATGGCTGGCTGGACCGCTGCCAACGAGGTACCGGCCTTGGCCGAGCTCTTCGCCGTTCCACCACCGCTCCCAGGCAACACTCCCCCGCCCGTTCCACCGAGCAAGTAGACCACGCCGATGGAGGGATCGATCCAGCCACCACAGCGTCCCACCGGTTCATCTCAACCGCCCGCTGCACCCACCCCACCACCGCTCAGCGGTCCGCCGCCGCTGAACAATCCGCCGCCACTCAACAACCCGCCGCCGTTGGACAAACCTCCGCCGCTCAATGATCCGATGCCGGCTTACACCGACAACACGGCGCAGGAGACCTACAACGACCAGCAGGGTGTCGACGTACGTCCGTGCCCGAACTGCGGTGGCAGTTTTGTGTTCGACATCGGCGCTCAGATGTTGAAGTGCCCCAACTGCGGCACTCAAGAAGAGATCGTCCACGCTCCCGATGCGTCTGTGGATGAAAACGCCCTTGATCGCTATGCCATCAAGGCGCTGTCCGGCAAGGGCATGAGCCACATCGAGGGCGAGAAAGAGATCATCTGTCAGAACTGCGGTGGCCACACGACGTTCCTCGGCAGCACAACGGCCACCCGGTGCCCATACTGCGCAACCCCGCTCCAGCGAGCCGACATCCACGAGGCACCCGATCGGCTCGATGTCGATGGCGTACTGCCGTTCGCTCTCGACGAGAAGGTGGCTGAGGAACTCCTCGAAAAGTGGGTCAACAAGCGTTGGTTCGCCCCGACCGAGTTCAAGAAATACTCGACCAACGGATCATTCTCGAGCGTGTATGCCGCCTACTTCACCTACGACGCCGAGGCCGCCACGTCGTATCAGGGTCAGCGCGGCACCACCCACACGCGCACTGTTGGTTCCGGAAACAACAAGCGCACCGTCACCGAGACTCGCTGGCATCGGGTTGCTGGACATGTCCACAACTCGTTCGACGACATGACCATCCTGGCCAACACCGGATTCGAGGCGAAGTTCGTCACAGAACTCGAGCCGTGGCCGACCCAGAATCTCCAGCCGTACCAGCCCGACTACATCGCCGGGCACCTCTGCCGCACCTACGACAACGACGTGACCCAGTGCTTCAACTCGGCAAAGGTGCGCATGGCTGCCGAGATCGATCACACCATTCGCCGAGACATCGGCGGCCAGCAACAGAGAATCGATCACAAGAGCACCAACCTCTCGGCTGTCACGTACAAGCACGTGTTGTTGCCGATCTGGCTGCTGACGGTGCTCTACGACGGCCAGCCTTGGCAGGTCTTCATGAACGGAGCGACCGGCGAAGTCCACGGCCAACGGCCTTGGAGCAAGGTCAAAATCGGCTTTGCCATCGCTGCGGTCGTACTGTTGATCGCCATGATCTTGATCATTCGATCGGTGGCTAGCTGATGAGCGGCTTCATCCTCGTCGTGTTGTTCGTCGCCATTGCAGCAGTGGCCGCAGGTGGCGCGGCGCTCGCTCTGGGAGCACAACGCGTCAAACAGAACGCCCAACGGGGCCAGCAGATCGCACCGGGAACTCCCAGTGCGGTGCCCCTCGGCTGGGCTGGTGCCCACACACCCGAAGCCAAGCTGCACCGGCGACTGGGCACGGCAATGTCCGGACTGCGGCAAGCAACCGAGGACGATGCGCTCGTGATGGCAAACGTCGAGGTCGTCGAACGAGAGGCGCTCAAGATCGAACAGCAACTGGTCGCAGCGTCGCGGATGGCGGATCGCCTGAAGGGCCCAGCGATTGCTGAACTCAGCGCAGCAGTCGACCAGATCGAGAACGTGTCGGCGCAGCTGATCCAGCGATCTGCCGAGCTGTCAGCTGGCGACGTCCAGGCACAGTTGGCTGAACTCTCCGAGCGGCTCGAACTGTTGGATCAAGCAAGAGCCGAGCTCGACCAGGGGCCGACCCTGGGAACAACGTCAGACGATACCTGAGACCGGCTGGGGCATGGCCGAGCTGAGGTACTAGCTTGTGAGGCGCTATGGATGCTCCCGCTTCAGAAGAACTCAAAGCCACCGATCCAGCCAACACCAGGGTCAAGGCCAGCCAACTGTGGGTCACCGCTGGTGCCTTGATCGCCGGTGTCATCATCACCTCAGGCATCGTCACAACGATCCTGCACTGGACCGATGATGCCGAGGTCCAGCGAGAGGTCTTCGGCAACATCCCGACCTCCCTCAAGCTGGTCTTCTACTCGACGCTGCCGTTGCTCATCCTCTGGGCCTCGGTGCAACTCAGCTACCGAGTCAAGAACTGGGAGCGTGGCGCACCGGACGACCGATCGACCACGCCCAAGAACTTCAAGCAGCGCATGGGCGACTTCCGCGCTGGCGTCTACATGCAGACCCTCATCCGTGAGCCAGGGGCCGGCATCATGCACAGCCTCATCTACTTCAACTTCTTGATTCTGCTCGGCGTCACCACCGTGCTCGAGGTCAACCACGTCGTCCCAGAGAGCCTCAAGTTCCTCAACGGCAACGTCTACCGGGGCTACGCCCTCATCGGCGACCTCGCTGGCGCCGGTTTCGTCGCCGGCATGCTTCTCGCCATCGCCCGCCGCTACGGCCCACGCAGCTGGCGTCCTTACCGCATCGCCACCAAGTCCAAGCCGGAACATCTCGTCATCAACGGCGTCTTGCTCTCGATCGGCATCACCGGCTTCGGTGCTGAAGCTTTCCGCATCGCTGAGCAGGGTTTCCCCGAGTTCGAGCGTTGGAGTGTCATCGGCTGGCCGCTGGCCCGCCTCGTCGAGAACGTCGGCAACCTCTCCGGCTGGCACCAGGCCTGGTGGATCGCTCACGTCCTCACGTTCTTCGCCTTCATCATCATCATCCCCGGAACGATGATGCGCCACATGTTCACCTCACCGCTGAACATGTACCTCTCCGATCGTGAGCGTCCCAAGGGCGCGATGAAGGCCATGCCTGATCTCGTCGCTGGCGAGTCAGCACTCGAAAACTTCGGCGCCAACACCGTCGACAGCTTCACCTGGAAGCAGCTGATGGACACCGACGCCTGCACCATGTGCGGCCGTTGCACCTCGGTCTGCCCGGCAAACGCCACCGGCAAGCCCCTCGACCCTCGCGAGATCGTTCTCAAGACCGGCGAAGTCATGGCACGCACCGGCTCTCCCGCCGTGTCACCGCCGCTCGGCGTCATCGCCGAGATCAAGGTCGAGTCAGATTCGGTCTTCGAACGCATCACCTCTGAAGAAGTCTGGGCCTGCACCAGCTGCAAGGCATGCGACGAGATCTGCCCGGTGAACATCGAGATCCTCGACAAGATCCTCGACATGCGTCGCCATCTCACCCTCATGGAGGCTGACTTCCCGAGCGAGCTCGGTTCGGCCTTCCGGGCCATGGAGCAGCAGAGCAACCCGTGGGCCATGAGCCAGAGCACTCGGGCCGACTGGGCCAAGAATCTCGACGTAGACATCATCGACCCCACCGAGACTCTCAAGCACGAGTACCTCTACTGGGTCGGTTGTGCTGGTTCGTTCGATGACAAGAATCAGAAGGTCACCCAAGCGATGGCCAAGCTGCTCGACCGGGCCGACATCGACTTCGCCATCCTCGGCCCGTCCGAGCTCTGCACCGGCGACTCCGCTCGCCGCGGCGGCAACGAGTACGTCTTCCAGATGCTCGCTCAGCAGAACATCGCCACGCTCGACGGCATCGGCGTCAAGAAGATCATCACGCAATGCCCGCACTGTTTCAACACGCTGCAGAACGAGTACCCGCAGCTCGGCGGCAACTACGAAGTGGTCCACCACAGCCAGTTCCTCGAGTGGCTCATCAGCGAAGGCAAGCTCGATGTCTCCGAGGCCACACTCGAAGAGCGGGTGGTCTATCACGACAGCTGCTACCTCGGTCGCCACAACGACGTCTACCTCGCTCCTCGCAACGTGATCGGATCGCTCAAGGGCATCCAGATCGTCGAAGCAGGCCGCAACGGCACCAAGGGCATGTGCTGTGGCGCCGGTGGCGCTCGCATGTGGATGGAAGAAGACATCGGAACGAAGGTCAACGACGAGCGCTCCAAAGAGCTCATCGAGACCGGCGCTTCGCGCGTGGCCACGGCCTGCCCGTTCTGCTACGTGATGATGGATGACGGAGTGAAGGCCCAGGGCAAGGAAGAAAGCGACGTCAAGGTCGCCGATATTGCCATGCACGTCCTCGAAGCAATCGAAAACGGCGAAGCCAACGCTGTGGCTGATGACGGTGCTCGCAAGGTCGCGATCGAAAGCGGCGAGCGCAACTTCACCATCGGCAGCGACGGATCCGGCAAGAACTGACTCCACTCGTTCTGCGGCACACCGTGCTCACTTTTGAGCCCTCGGTGCCGCAGATCGGTGGTGAATTCAGCCTTCGAGAGCGAGCGGACGCTCGAGGCAGTGCATCTGTGTCAAGCAGACCGACGCCACGTCGAAGTACTGCCGAGGCCAGCGGTGCAGCGACTTCAAGATGATGTCGACTCGCGCATACCGATCGTGGAACGGCTGGATCTGCAGCTGGACTGCCAGGAGCGGAGACCGGTACGGCATTTGCATGGTTCCGTCGATGAGCCGAGGCCAGCCGGGGGTTGATCGATGCTTCGCCTTCGCCAAGCGCCAATCGGGAGCGAGCGAGAGACAGCCCCAGTCACGACCGACCACTCCGTCGGTGAACTCACCTGGTTCGCTGGCGAACAAGCGAACCAGCCGACTGTTGTGGCGCGGCCAACCGTCGGTGCCAAGACCCCACGGCAGCATCGGCTTTGGCTGATTGATCGGCTGGATGGTGGACACTGCTGAACCACCGGTGCGGGCTGCGGGTCGATCAGCATGCGAGCTGAGCTCGGTCGACAGCATCGGCTCCGGAGCGACCGAGTCATCGATCAGCTCGAAGCCCTCACCGTCATACCGATCGCCGGCGCTGCTCATCCCATCGACGAGGTCGAAGAAGGGCGCGTCGTCAGCCTCGGTGAGCTCAACGATGTTGTGGCGGCCTCGCATGGGTCGCTATTGAAACACAACCCACGGGTAACGTGTGCAGATTCGCCTGAACAAAGACGTTGACCTACCGGTCGAAGTTCTCCCAGTAGCGGCTGGGGCGAGGCCCCTTTTGGCCCTGATACTTCGAGCCGAGCTTGCTGGTTCCGTAGGGCTGATCGGCCTCGGTGGTCATGCGGATGAAGCTGATCTGCCCGATCTTCATACCCGGATAGAGCGTGATCGGCAGGCTGGCCACATTGGAGAACTCGAGGGTGAGCTGCCCGTCCCAACCAGCGTCGACGAAGCCGGCGGTGGTGTGGATCAAGAGGCCGAGGCGGCCGAGCGAGCTCTTGCCTTCGATGCGACCAACGAGGTCAGCGGGAATCGCTACTCGCTCGAGCGTCGAACCGAGAACGAACTCTCCGGGGTGGAGAATGAACGGGTCTTCGTCAGATGCTTCGACCAGCTCGGTGAGCTCTTCGAGATTCTGCTTCACGTCGATGTGGCTGAGCGTGTGGTTGCGGAAGACACGGAAATAGGAGTCGAGCCGAAGATCAACCGATGACGGTTGCACAGCACCATCCTCGAACGGCTCGATGATGATGCGGCCGGCTTCGACTTCTTCGCGAATGGTGCGGTCAGACAGGATCACATCGGAAAGGTTAGCGGCGACACCCCCGCAGTCGCCCAGGTGTTCATCCAACCGGCCAAAGAGCCGGCCAGGTCTTCGTCTTCGGCCGCAGCAAAGGGTGGCGGGCTCTGCACAAAGGTCGACAGCGGAGCGAGCCGCGAGAACAAGGCAGTGACCTCCGGGCCCCACACAACGAAGGTTGCGTCCTGCAACTGTTCCCATTCGAACTCCATCGGCGCTTCGGAGAATCGTTCGACACCGCCCCACGTGGTCCAGCGAAGGATCGCCCCATCGTGATGGAGGATGCCCCGGAGCCCGTCGCCGCCCTCGGCACGGAACTCGGCGTTGCACGCCACGGCCCAGCGGGCACGAGGCAGGTCATCGAGAGCGCTGGAGAACAGCGGGTTCGTCTGAGCCGAGTACGTGGACGGTTTGCCCAGGCGACGCTCGTCGCTCACTCGGCGCCGGTTGCCAAACGGGTGCCTCATCTCGCTTACAACGGCCATCACTGACGACTGCAGGAGAGAGCAAGCTCACCCAGGGAGCCCGATCGGGCGGAGATCTTCTCGGTCAGCGAGCGATGTTGTTGCACCGTCGCTGACCGAGATGTATTCGCTTCGAGCTCATGTTGTCCAGGCTGTTGGCCACGACATCAGGAGCCCCCCTTCCCTCGTGCGAACGCTCCAAGTCTCGGCTACCACCACGACGCTCGCAATGAGCAAACGGGCGACTTCGCGAGGTCGATTCACCCAATACCAGCGACTACCATGGAGGAATCTGCGGGTGTAGTTCAATGGTAGAACATCAGCTTCCCAAGATGAACGCACGCAGAAAACGCCTGGTCATAGGTCGTTCAAACCACACAGACCACACATGATCGCACCATTGTGTGGTTTCTGGTGTGGTCTTTTCAGCCGTCATCGCCGTCCCGCTCATCGAGCTTGCGGAACACCGTTTCGAGGTGGTCTGCAACCTTCGCCGTCATGTCCTCGCCGTCGTAGGTCAGCTCCCCACCTTTGACGCCTACGAGTCCGAACGAACCGCCCGGATCCGCAGGCTCGGCGCCCAACGGGTCACCGGCAACGAACCGCTCTAACTCTCGTCTTGAGAACTGAGTCCGATCGAGACCGTGCCCGGTGAACGGGCGGAGTTTCTCCTCTTTCACGAGGCGCCGCACGGAGGGCTCGGACAGATCGAGCACCTTTGCAGCAGCGGCGACGGAGTAGAGGAGCGGCTCGGACATCTCTTGCGCAACGTGCTGCGCAAGGGCCTGCAGATCGGCGTCGCTCATTGACAGTTCCATAGGAGGAACATCGGCAGCCCTAGATCGAATCTAAGGACGGGCGCCTGCGACGGCTTCCAGGCCTCTGATCAGGGCAAACGTGCGCTCGATGGAGGTGTGGTAGGCTTTTGTCTCCCATGAGACGGGACACAAGTTCCCCCTCCCCATTAACCTACAGAGGTATCTCCCCAATGTCAACCCTTTCATCCCCCAACACCTACGAAATCCTAAAAGCGCTCGGCTACAGCTGTGCCGCCCTCGGTCGCATCCTCGGCTTGCCACGGAAACGATGGTCGAACCAGCTCCGAGGCGTGACCCTCGTGCGTGAGGACGAAGCCCGCCTCGTGGCGGACTACGTCGGTCTGCCGATCACGACATTGTTCACAGAAGACCAGATCGTCTGGGAACAGCGTGCCGATAGCGCCGCCCCTTCCCGCATCGAGCTGGCCAAGGCGGCCGCAGCATGAGCGCCGCCAAACCAGCAGCTCGAAGCAATCAAGAACCCCAACCCAACAAAGGAAAAACCATGAACCCCCCATCCGACCCCCAAAACGATGAAAGGCCGCCCCTGCCAGGACGACCGATCGAGCAAAGCGCTAGCTCTGCAGATGATTCAGACGCAAGGGTAGCCGACGGCGACACCTCTGTGAAGACCGCCGAGGAGCGGCTCTTCGAGAAGCTGGCAGTCATCGAGAAGTTTTTCCCCGACGACGAGGCCGACGATTTCGACGTAGAAGCAGGATGGGCGTCCCTTCAGGGGAGGCTTGAGCTGGCCACAGACCTGGAGCACCACATAGCGACGAACGCCTTCTGCGACGGCCTGGACGACGACGAGTACCAGGAGTTCCAGGTGCAACGCAGCGCCGAGGTCTGCCCAATCCCCGAGGCACCAGAGACCCTCACACCCGAGCTGCTCGCCATGCTGCGGGATCTGCTCTGGCGAGAAACGCAACGGATCCTCGACAAGGACAACGAAGGCAAGCGCTTCTCGGCGCCTGGCCTCGTGAGCCCTGCAGCTCCGGTCAAGGTCGTCATCTACAACGTGCTGGAGCAACTCTCCGGGAGCACGAACATCGAACCGTCCAAGGACGAGATGTACGAGTTGGTGCAGATGACGGCGCCCTTGATGTTCGAGGACCCGTCGCCGGTCCTTGACCACCAGCACGCCCTTCTACGCCGGGAAGCCAACGAAGCGACGTGGCGGGCCGAAGTTGCTGAGCTGCGGACGCTCGCCGCAGAGGAACGGGCAGATGCCAAGCGGGCCCTCGAACAAGCCGAGGACGCTGAGCAACAGTGGCTCGCTGACGGCGGCCGTCCCGAGTTCGGCCCGGCGAACAATCCCAGCCCGGCGGAAGAACGACGAGAGCGGGCGGAGCAGAACCTACGACGAGCCATCGCCGCCGAGACCCGCTGGCAAGAGCCGGAGACCCAGTGGCAGATCCCGGCCAACGCCACCCCGACGGAGGCGCTCAGCATCGCCGTTGCACAACACCTCTCCTACGACCAGGACGGACAGCGCTACCCCGAACCGAAACCAGGATCGGATCCGCTCGGCGTCATCCGTAACGTCGTCGGCTCGGCGATCCGGGATCTCCCTCCCGTATCGCTCCCCGACCTCGCTGATCTCGTCCGTGACGCCTCAGCGATGATCTACGACAACCCGCCCGACCTCGGAGATGGGATCCTGCAGAACGTGGTCGAAGAGGTCCAGCACTTCCACGACCTCTGCCTCCGATCGTCCGCAATCGAATACGTGACAATCGCAGAGTGGTACAGCGCCGAGCCAGAGCCCGATGACCTCTCGCCAGAAGCTGCTGTACAAGCACAGGAGATTATCTCAGGACTCAGCGAGACGCAGCGGGACGCCCTGCAGCTCAGCTACGACAGGGAAGCCGTAGCCGAAGCGAAGCGCCAGATTGACGAACTGAAATTGCCCCCGTCGAACCTCAAACTCCTCGGCGACGCCGACATCGAAGCCATGCCAGACCTCCGGTGGCGCATCGAAGGAGCGATGCCGTTCTCGGGCGTAGGTCAATTCCTCGCCAAGACCGGCGAAGGCAAGACCTACATGATGCTCGACCTCGCAGCGCACATCGCTGCCGGATTCACTCACTGGCACGGCATCCCCCTCCACAACGACGGCAAACCCCTCCCGGTCCTCTACCTCGCCTACGAGAGCGAGGACGTGTTCGGGGGCCGCTTGCGGGCGTGGAAGAAGGTGCATGAGCAAAGCTCACACGACGTTCTCTTTTGGTTCGCCTCAGAAAGCGACGAGCCCCTTCACCTTCACACAGCCGCAGGACGCAAGGCCCTCGGGGTGCTGATGGACCAGGCTGGGTTCGGGGAGGACGGCGGCCTCATCATCGCCGACACGCAGTCGGTCGCTCTCGCTGGTCTGGACGAGAACAGCAACGACGAATGGAACCAGATGATGGACGGCTTGAGACCGTTGGTGAAAGGCCGCAACTCCGTGCTGGCCTTCGTGCACCACCCCGGACACGGCAACGACGGCCGCCCCCGAGGCAACTCCTCGCAGCTCCCGTCGTTCGACTGGATGTGGCGGCTCTCAGGGAAGGCCGGGTCAAAGGCGCTCGACGTGAAGAAGGTTCGAGGAGCCCCGACCGGGCCGCTCCTCAACGTCGGCTGGACAAACGACATCGAGATCGGCACCTCCCGCTCGGGCGCCCCCGTCACAGAACGAGTGTTCACGCCTACGGCGCCCAAGCCCCAAACCATCGGCGAGATGCGCAACGACGCCTTCGCCTACGAAGACCAAGTCCCCGAACTGCTGCAGCGATACCACGACGAACACAACGAATGGGCAAGGAGCAAAGACGACGCCGCCCGCTACATCGTTGACCAGATCGGGGGCTCGCTCCGAAAAGCAAAAGCAGCCCTCACAGATGCGAAGGACGCCGGGACGATCGTCGCCGACAGATCCTCATCCGGCAAAGTGGAATGGAGGCCGAAAGCCTGACGAACACCCCTCACGACCGCCAGTGAATCCGGCATCGTGAGTGGGGCGCTAGCCACACGACCGATCCACTCGTTTTCTAGGTGAGCAAGTGATCGTGAGGCTAATTCAAGGGGTTTTAGAAGCCCCACGAACACCCTCACGATCACCTGCAGGAGAGGCGGGAAGCACCCGCTATCTACCTGATCGACGGGGATTTTTCGGTTTGCAAAGTCGAGCAGTCTCTTGAACGGGGACGGGGAGTACGGAGCGGGTGCCCCCACCCCTACCCCTGGCCTGCCAGCCAGACACACCCCCCTCAAAATCAAACCCCCCGGAAGGGGCCTCGCACCTCACAGGGACAGCGAGCAGCGGAAGCACCGCCCCCTTTCGCCGCCCGGAAGCACCGGGCACAAACGGACAGACAGAGCACAGCTCCTGCCCGTAGGCAAGACAGGGAGGCACCCGGCACAGCAACACAACGACGGCAGACCTGCTCCTCGTAGGCGACCCCGCCACATCTACCGGTCGGATCTACGTCATAGATCTACCCCGGACGCCCGAGGCACCAACGCCCCCGCAGGCAGCCCGACAGCCCCTCTGAGCGACCCCAACGACAACGACGGCGAACTACTGCGTAGACCGCCATGAGCACCGCACACGTTCCCCTGGCACGTCCGTCCCGAGTGCGTTCAATTACTCCTAATTACAATAAGGAGCGATACGATTCTGAGCGGGTCGCCAACCATCAAAAAACCAGCACCGTCCAGGATCGGAGCGCTTGGCACGCTGTGTATTCACCAGGGCGGCAAACGAATGCCGGGAACGGGTGAGGGCCAGATCTACCCCTCCGCTCCGATCGGGACCTGAGCAGCCTTTTTGCGCTCAGCCTTCCGCACCACCTTCAACTGTTCGAGCTTCTTCAGCTCCTCGATTACACCGGGCAGCTCCTCTTCCGCCTCCAAGATCTGTCTGCGGTGGTGGTCCTCCAGCCCGGCAACTCTTCCGTCCTCCAGATCTCGCTGAGCCTTCGACAATTGGTCCTCCAAGGCGGTTCTTCGGTTCGTGCGATCCTCGAAGCGCTTCAAATTCAGATGATCGGCGGTCTGCCGTCGTAGGAGCAGATAGTCAGCCACCGGAACGATGAAACCGGCGAAGAGAAGACCCGGCAACTCGACCCCTCGGCACAGGGCAGCGATCAGCGGCGGAATAATGCACAGAGTCAACGTGATTCGGAACACGGCGTCGTCCCGCCGACGCCGACGACTCTGCGACTCCGCAACCAAGCGTGCAGCACGAAAGCTCGAAGGGAACTTAGTGGTCTGCGTTCGACTCGACCTTTCGCTGACCGAGATCTCCGACGGAATCTTGATCTGGAAGCGTTCGTAGCGAATAGCGGCTGAGTCCGCATCCTCGATGAAGCCGTCCCAGTCCGGGCCGTCCCTCACGCTCATGAGCCATGCCAGCAGCCGGTCACCCGCCAAGTTCATTACGAGCTGGCCCACGATCACCGCAACGAACGTCACCAACGAGATTCGCCCACCGTTACCGAGCGCATCCCAAACTGACGACAACGCCCGAAACGTTGGCGAGGGATTCGACGGCGAATCGAACTGCTCGTAGCCAGCGATCCACGCCGCCAGCAGCAGCGAGTAGCCAACGATCAGCGGAACACGAAGCGCCCGTGCATCTTCAAGAAGCTGAGAGAACATCACCATTCACCTGTCGCCCTGGTTGTCGATGCAGCGTAGCGATCGGGCCCACAAGAGATTTACGAGTCCCCGGTCCTCTTGTTAAGGAGGTGTTTTGTGCTATCCAAACCACATGGGCGAACCAGAGACATGCTTCATCATCATGCCGATTTCGAGACCTAAGCACCTGGCAGATCGGTACCTGGCTGACGATCATTTCGCCCATGTCTTGGACGACCTCCTCATCCCCGCCGTCGAAGCAGCTGGATTCGAAGCTCGGCCGCCTGCCCGTCGTGGCACCACGAACATTCAAGCCGGGATCATCAACGATCTACAGAACGCTGACCTCGTGCTTGCCGACCTCTCCGCTCTCAACCCGAATGTCTTTCTCGAACTCGGGATTCGGTCGGCGCTCGACAAGCCCGTATGCCTGGTGTGGGACGGCGCAGACAAGCTGCCGTTCGACACCAACACAATCCTCACACACGAGTACGAGGCGCCACCGACCTACGGTCTTGCCAGCGAAATCGACAAAGTGACTGAGCACATTAACGACACCGTCAAGGGCAACCCAGAACGTCGGAACCCGCTGTGGCAGTTCTTCGGAACAGGTCTTGCTGCGGGCACCGAACTTGGGCATGCGTCGATCAACCCGGACGATGCATCCATCGGCCACAAAGTCGATGCGATCCTCAGCCTGCTGCAGCGAGAAAGCTCCGGCGCCAGTTCCCGAATGGCCCAGCAACGAGTCAACCGTCTCATTCACGAACCGGGTGACGAGTTCGTATGGTCCGCTGCTACCGAGGAGCAACTCAGTAGTCAGATTCGTGACGCTGCTGGGCCCGTGCTCCAGCCTGGAACCCACATCGCTGGAATCACCTTCAACCCGGACGGCAGAGTTGTGATAGGCGTCCGTGGAACTTTCACCAAGACGGAAAGAAGCGAGATAAGAGCGATGGTGATGACAATGGACGGCGTCAGCGGTGTCAGTTTCCGGGGACTCCGAAGCAGGATCAGCGAAGACTAAAACCGATGGTAAAGAAAAGGGACGCCGCAACGGTCAAGGCCGAAGTCGAGAAACAGGCAGCAGCGATCCGCCGACTGTCCAAAGCCCTACGGGACGAAGCCAGCAACGGCAGCTGGCTGAACAAGCTGAAGGGCCGCAACGACATCCTCACCGGCCACGCCCAAACCCTCGATGGCATAGCCGACGCCCTCACCTTCGCCGTCAACAAGGAGCCGAAGGACCTGTCGAGGCTCAACGGCATTCTCCAGTATCCAATCAACGGTTTAATCTCGCTCGCAATCACCGTCGGTGCGACTTCGAGCGCTCCGCTGCCCGAGACAGACATGCCGGACCAGATAACAGAGGAGATCTCGGCCGTAGGCGAAGCAACGACTCGGGTCGAACAGGCGATGGCCGAAGCAGAAGCTGACCTTGCCCCACCATCGAGCGGAACAACACCTAGCAACGCTGATATCTCAGGAGACGCCGCCATCTCAAGCGACGTGGTTACACACCCGTGGCTAACCAATGGCTTCGAGACCGAGGTAACCAGGCTCACCGACAAGATGGATCTCACGACATTGGAGAGTCTTCTTGACGACCCCGGCCTCTTGGAGGTCGTCCCGAGAAGCCGCCACGACGAAGACTCGATCGATGCCTTCCGTGTTGATGCCGAGACGTCAGCGTTCAGACTCAGGTTCTACTGGGAGCCCCCCGGAGGCGGCCCGGGTTTCTACATGTCCGATGAAATTCAGTTCTCCGGTAAAGTCTCTGACCAGACGAAGCAGGACATCGCTGCCATGGTCATCCGCATGGTCGACCTACACATCGAGGACATCAGAGACCAGGCAGCCGAGGACGAGTACATCCAGAACCAGATCGATATCCGCAGGGGCAAGTAGCCGCTCCCCCTAGCCATCCTGACGTAACAACCCGCCCATGATGTTCGCCGCCTTCTCATCGTCCTCACCCGGCAACAGATGCGAGTACGTCGACAGCAGGACGTCAACGGAGTGCCCGAGCCGAGCAGCGACCCGAACCGGATCCATTCCCGACATCAACAGGTGCGAGGCCGCAAGATGCCGCAGCCCCTTGAACTGCAAGCCCTTCCCGTTGAGACCCGCCGCCGTCAACGCCTTGTTCCATCGGCCGTAGAACGTCCGGGGTCGCATCGGCTCGGAGTGATCTACCGCAGCCGACACGACGAACCCATCCGCCCGCAGCACTCCCCCCGCCGCCACCGCTGTCTCCTCCGCACGCCTACGGAAGACAACCACAGCATCCGCCGTGTCTTGCGAGATCGTCACCACCCTCGTCTTCTCCCCCGTCTTGCTTCCCGGCTCCACAGCAGGCGCACCGCCGTCACCCTCAACGACCTTGTAGACGAAACGCACCGTGGTCCCTTCGATGTCGCAGAACCGCAGCCCGAGAATGTTGCTCCGCCGTGCCCCGGTGTCCGCCCCGAGCCGAACGGCGATCGAGACCAGCGGATCACCGCAGGCAAGCAGGGCAGGTAGCGCCTCAGGCGGGACCGGCTTCGCTTCCCTCTTCTTCTCCGCCGGAGGCCGGAGCAGCCGGGCCGGGTTCGAGGAGATCACGCCTTCCTCTTCCGCTCGTAGGAACATCGCCTTGAGTTCGTTGATCGCCTTGCGCCGTTGGTTGTCCGACACCCCGTTGTCCTTCATCCACGCCGACCAGTCCCGGAGGCGGGCCGTGGTGATCTTCGACAGCTTCTCTTTGCCGAGCCCGGGAACGATCCACTCGTCGTGGAAGTGCCGGACGGACACCATGTGCGCCGCAGACATCCCCTCGTCTTCCCTGTAGGCGAGCCGTGCCGCCGACAAGCTCGCCACCGTGTCACCGAGCGCCGCCTTCGCAGCACGAGGCGCCAGCTCCTGCGTCTTCGCCCAGACCTCCGCTTCCCGCTTGAGGTCGAACCGTTTGGCGACCACCCGCCGCTTGCCGGACGGGTCGAACCCGAGCGAGACCCGTGCTTCCCAGCGGCCGTCCTTCTCCCTGTAAGATGCCATCAGCTCGCCTCTCGTGTGTGTTCTCAGCTTGGTCTGCTGAACACCATTCTGGCAGCTAGTGTGGTTTTTCGCTGTGGTCTTTCCGTATCAATCCGAAACGACAAGATCGAAAGCAAGCAAGTTTCGCCTGGTCACAGCGTTGCGACCGAGCAATCTGCGGGTGTAGTTCAATGGTAGAACATCAGCTTCCCAAGCTGAATACCGGGGTTCGATTCCCCGTACCCGCTCCATTTTCCCTGTTCGTGGAACTGTCCAGCACGAGGAGTTGTCAGCCTTTCCGCTGATACGTCACCCACGGTTGCACACGTGTTGCGCTTCAGCCTGTCTTCGGTTGAGGCTCTCCGTGGGACGATCATTGACAGCAACTGACAGCCGTCGCAGCCCTGGTTGACGGTCCACACAAGTCGCCAAACACGACGAAACAAATTGCACACACAACCAGCTGGCCCCCATCCAACTTGGAAGCCCGGATCCCACAAGTTGCACGAGCAGCGGACTTGTCAGACCTCGATGCCTACGTACCGGAGGTGATCCCTAGTCTGCGTGCCGTGGGGACGGATCTGACAACGATCGAGGCCAAAGCTGTCGCCGGCGGCTTGCCGAACACCGACCAACTCGAGCCACCGATGCGACCTGAGATCGAGATCATTTGGGAGACCACCTCGCTTGACCGTCGAGCGTCGTGAGCCCCGAGTTGGGCGGCCGGGCTCAGCTCGCCGGGCCGTGGTCAGGCCAGCCCTTGGCATCGAGGAGCTTCTTGAGGTTGCGCTTGGCCCGATGCTCGGTGCGTGCCCGAGTGAGGACGGCATGAAACCGGTCGGGGGTTTCGGCTGCAGTAGCAAGTCGCTCGATTCTGGCCATGAGATCGACTGCGTTCTTGTATGACTGGTTCTTCTTCTGGTCGATGAGGGAGAAGACCTCTGGCTCGTAGACATCGATCGCATCGCTCGGATGATCTGACTCCCGCGCCCGAGCCAGCGCCATCAGCTTGCGGGCATCACACCCATGCTGTTGGGCCACCGCCCAAGCCCCGTCGGTTTCGCCCTCGAACATCAACACATCGACCAGCGCATCGGAGGGCCGAGCCTGCAAACGCTGCGGTGCAATCGTCTGGTTCGAGCTATCTCCCCGCAACCGGTCGATGCAACGGGCCGACCATGACACTCGATCCTCGGGAACCTCATCGAGCAGGCGACGGTATGCGGTCAACGATGGGGACATCACGAACGCGTCCCAGAACAGCTCCACCGATGCGTCGGCGTCGCCGTGTGAACGAAGAAGCTCGCCGAGGAAGTCACGGAGGCCAGCGAGCTGCCATGGCCGATCGGCGTACTCGGCGAGTCCACGCCTGGCCCAGTCCGTGGCCTCATCCGCCCGACTGGCGAGCGCCAGCATGCGAGCCACCTCGAGGTAGTCGTCAGGTATCCGCAGATCGTGTCGTCTGGCATCGATGAGCGAGTCAGGGTCACCGGTCCCCATCGCCCATCCGATCATGGCGTGGCGCACGGCGAAGTCCTGACCCCACTTGCGGTCGTCGTCACCGTCGTCGACATCAAGAGCGGCCCAAGCTGGCTCAACCGTGCGGCGGAACTCTGTCAACCCTTCCTCGCCCAGCACCTCTGCATAGGTCGCTGCCGCTCGGTGGAAGCCGTCGAGCTCGGACGTCAGTTCGAGGTCCACGAGCCGGCGGGCCAAAGCGACCGGGTCGGGGCGGGCCCCTTCACACGCTGCGAGGTGAAGTTCGCTGATTCGGGAGGAGATGTCAGTGAGCCATCCGTCGGAGTCGTCGATGCACTGAACGGCTTCGTCGGCACGGCGATGGGCGTGCTCGGCCAGCGTGACCACGCTGACGGCATGGCCGCCTGCGTTCAGCTCGTTCAGTACATCGATCAGCTCGCCGACGTCAGCGGCCCACCCCGCCGCCTCCCGGTAGGAGACGAATTCGCCGTACGGAGCGAAGACCCCATCGATGCGGTGCTTCCACTTCTCGATCGATAGTCCACTGCCCAAAGCGGCCTGCGCTTCGGCTACCAGCCGATCGCGCAGTCGCCAGTCGGCATCGGCCTGCGCCACGACCAGCTCGACGAGTCGCGCACGATCGAGACCCTCGACGTAGGCGGCGAGGTCCGGCTCATCGGTCCGATCCGCCGCCGAACCTGCCGGAGCGGGCGGGAATCTCGATGCCCCGGGCCCGGCGACATCGAAGGCAACTGCCACGGCGTGCTTGCAGAACGAGCCATCCTCGGCCGCAGGACAGCCGCAAGACCACGCCGGCTCCCCTCCCTCGATCCACAGCTCCACGGGATAGGGCATCGAACCCCGCACTATAGCGACGACCCGGGTACCGGAAGCCGCCACGATCTCGACTCGCCCATCGGACTGATAGCCAAGGCCGCGAGCGTGAGAATTGTGGCCGGCAAGCTCGAGCACTACGCCACTATCGAACACCCCGGGCAGATCGGTCACCGCTTCATCATCGCAGTCGCGTGCGCAGGACGGTTCCGACGGTACACAAATCGGGGAAGGCCGAACGCCCGATCTCGCCGCAGTCAGCTGCATAGCTATCGAATACTGTAAGCTTTGCAGTCATGAAGACGACACGACGGATCGATCTCATCTCGACAATTGAGGAACTCTCCGAGGCACAGCGCGGCTACTTCACCCGTGCCCAAGCAAGCGATGTTGGGGTCCGAGACGTCCAACTCTCACGTGCAACCGACTACGGGCAGATTCGGCGCCTCGACCACGGCATCTACCGAGTCGCCGGGGCCGGTTACGACGAACACGCTGATCTGCGCATCGCCTGGCTGCGACTCGACCCGAAGCGTCGACCCCGAGAGCGCACCAAGAACCCCACCATCTGGGTCTCTCACCAGACAGCAGCTGTCCTCCTCGGGCTCGGCACGTTCATCCCGCCGACACAGCAGTTCATCTCCACCGCGCGCAAACAACTCCGCTCCGACGCGCTGCACGTCCAGGTCCGCCCCAAGGGGCTCACCCCGGATCGGTGGGTGATCAGAGAAGGCATGGCAGTCACCTCGCCCCTACAAACCCTCATCGACCTCGACGCTGCCAGCACCGACGGCGGCCACCTCGGCGCCTTCCTCCGAGATGCCATCGATACCGGCGCGATCCGCGCCCCGGATCTCGACCGAGCACCACTGCGGACCCCGGTTGACGCACTACTCCACATGGCCGGCAACGGCACCGCCAGATGACGGCCTCCCATCGCTACGCCACCGCAACTGCGCTGCACGATGCCATCAAGGTGCGCGCTGCAGCCGAAGCCAAGCGCGGTCACCACGACATCAACCAGCTCCGACGGCACTTCGCATACGACCGGTTCCTGACGCGCCTCTTCCTCGACCCTGAATCAACCTGGGTGCTCAAAGGCGGAACCGGTCTCCTCGTCCGCGTGCCCCAGCGAGCACGCCACACCCAAGACATCGACCTCTACCGTCACGGCGAAATCGAGCGTGCCCACACCGAACTTTCGGCCGCTGCAAACCTGGACCTCGGTGACTTCTTCAGCTTCGATATCGAGCAAACCGGCGCCCTCGCCGGAGCCACCTCTGGCCGAAAATACAAAGTGGTCGCCTACATCGGTGACATCAAGTTCGCCGACTTCCAGGTCGACGCCGTCGTCGACTCGAACATGACTGGCGACCCCGACCAGGCGCCGGGGCTACGACCCATCGACATCGACGGGCTCCCCACCACTAGGTACCGCGTCTACCCGGTCGTCGACCACCTCGCCGACAAACTCGTGGCGATGACGAGCAGGTTTGCCGAAGATCGCCCGAGCACCCGCTTCCGTGATCTGGTCGACATCGTGCTGATTGCTCAATCGCAAACGATCGACGCCGAAGCGCTACGCAAGGCCGTCGAATCGGAACGACACCACCGAAACCACCAACTGCCCGAACGACTGGAACTGCCCGACCAGACCTGGATGAACGGCTACGCATCGATCGCACGAACGGTCACCGGATTCGATGTGCAGAACGCCAACGACGCTCTCCGGATCGCTGTGGAGCTCTATCGCCCAATCTTCGACGATTTCACCGTGGGCACCTGGGAGTCATCGACGATGCAGTGGATCTGACAGGCTGGGTTCGCTGACGTCGTTGGCTCAGAACTGACCCGACTTCGTTGCACGTATGTTGCACGCAGCTCACATCGCCAAGTCAGACCTTCACATTCGTCTTGCTCAGAGCTATCCCCATCCGAACGAGTCCGAAGCTTCCCAAGCTGAATACCGGGGTTCGATTCCCCGTACCCGCTCCATGCCGTTCGCTTCGCTCACTAACCGAGTTGTTCGGCTGCGCCTCACAACATCGCCCACCCCTTCTTCGATCCCAACGGTGCGGGTGTGTGAGTCACTGTTTGCGAACCTTTCAGGTCCGACTCGGACCTGAAAGGAAGCAGCCGTTTCCTTCACGGTGGGCACGGGTCCTTTGATGAGACTTGGATTGCAAGCGTGCAATTCCAAGTTTCGAGAGGAACTTGGGCGCTACGTGTCGTGGTCTTCGAGTGAGCGGAGCACCCAAGCAGCTCTGAGCATCGCCGCGCCGTGGTCTGGGGCGGCATTGATGACGTCGCGAATCACCGGGAAGCCCCAGAGATCGGCGCCTCTGGCAAGATCGGCGAGCTCGTCACCAAGACCTGGTCGGCGTCCGCTCTCAGCCAACCGAGCCAGGCGCGAGCCAATTCGTTCGAGATGACTTTCTTTCCCCGGCGGCGCGTCCACAACCGCCGCTTCGACGCCAGCTACCTGGGACGCGGCAATCGCCGACGACCCGAACAGGTTCGACAGCTGACCTGAGCGCACGACGCCGATCGGCCAGCCCACAATGCCACCTGCCCCGCTCGACAGACGAGCAACGATCTGATCGGGCGGCCCGAGCGTCGCCTGCGCCTCGAACCGAGACACCGCTTCGGCCGTCGCCAAGCGGTAACGAAGGCGGAACTCGATGACCCGCTGCCCGGCTACGAGTGGCCACACCGTCGTTTGGGTGACCGGGTCGAATGCCAAGGGAGCTGACTCTGCGTCGATCGGGACCACCGCCCACCGGCTTCCAACCCGCCCAAGCAGTCGGCTCGGCGGTGTCGGCTGCTCTCCGTCCCACGCCAACGATTCGAAATCGCCCGCGGTGAGGTGTGATCCGATGGATGCCGCGACTTTTTCACTTCCCGACAGGCGCAACTCAGCGCTCGCAAGGGCCCCGCTCAAAAGCACTCGTTGCCCAACCAGCGAGGCGACACTCCCAGCCCCGGCCCAACCGGCGGCTTCAGAGAGCGATCGACCGTTGACGAAGGTCGGACGAGACAGGGTGAAGCAACGGGTCGCCGATTCGGCGAAGACGCCTGTGACACCAGCGAAGCCATGGTTGCCCCAGGTGTAGTGGCCGATGCATGCCAGATCGAGCTGACCGACAACGTCGTAGCGAGCGCGAGCAGTTCCTGCCAGACCATCGGGTAGAGGCCGATGATGCTCGAGGTGGTTGCGCAATGCTCCCGCAACGACCGCCAACTCCGATGCCACATCGAGAACTCGTTCGGTGTCGGCATCGGGTGATTGGGCGGTGAGGGCGTCCACTACGTCAGCGGTTCGTTCAGCCAAAACGGCGAGGCGGTACAGCTTCACCCCCCGAGCCGACGCTGCGAGGGAGTTGAGGCGTTCGCGTTCGCTGTCACCCACATGCAGCAGGCCGACGACCAGGAGGTCGCCGCAGATCTTGCTCGCTCGGTTGACCACCGCCAGACGTTCCGATGGGAGCTCGTTTCCGGTTGCGCTGCCTGCAGCCTCAGGGGCCACCTCCACTTCCCGACCGTGCAGTCGCCACAGCGCCACCAGAGCAAGGGCCGCTGCTCTTCGGTCGTGGCGCGTTGAAGGCTTGACCATCGCAGCATCGAGGTCTGTCGACATGAACCGGACGCCTGCATGCGGCGTCGGCAGGTCAATCGCCACGTAACGATCTCCTCCGACGACGACATCAGCGAGCTCGATCGACGCGGCCCTTGCCAAGGCCCACTGGGTGTCGGCCTTTTTGGCCCACGACCTCAATTCTTCGTCGGTCACGGCGAGAAGCCCCGCGAGAATCGCACCAGACGGGTGATCCGCAGCACTGTCAGCTTCTTCTGTTGGTGAGACGTCATCCTCATCGGAGGCTTCGGAGCCCAACGCTTGTTCGGCGAGGCGCATGACGGCAGCAATCAGGTGCTGACAAACGCCGGCGGTCGCACAACCGCAGCGGCCATCGGCCACCGCTGCTCCCCAAGCGAAGAACACCTCCCAGTCACTACCAACAACGGCAACGCCGTCATCGCGTTCGTCGATCGTCGCCGCTGCTGTGCTGAGCAGCTTCACGGCACGGCGAACGAGGCCCTTGTTGCCCAGGTGTTCGAGGGCGGCTTGGTCGAACTGGGCCGCCTGGCCAAAGAGTTCGATGCTCCGATCGTCGGCGCTCATTGCATGATCCCCGCTGCCCATTGGGCGAACGACTTCGGCGTCATCGCCCCCACCGGCATCCCGGCAGCGACCACGCGTTCAGCGGTATGCCGATCAAACGCTGGCCCGGCACCGTCTTCGAGAGCGGCCAACCCCATCAACGTGACTCCAGACTCGGCCAGGCGAGAAACGGATTGCAGCAGCGACGGGACCGATCCCCCTTCGTAGAAGTCGGTGATGAGCGCAACGATGGTTCGAGTCGGATTGGTCACCAGCGACTCCACGTAACGCACCGCTTGGGCGATGTCGGTTCCTCCCCCGAGCTGGACCGACATCAGCGCCTCGACCGGATCATCGGCGAGATGGGTGAGATCAGCGACCGCAGTGTCAAAAACAACCAACCGAACGGACACACCGGGCAGGCCAGAGAGAATGCCGGCAAGAACTGCACTGTGAATCACCGAGCTCGCCATGGAGCCAGATTGATCAATGCAGAGGATGATCTCCCACGGATACCGCAGGCGGGAGCGCCGGAAGAACGTGACGTCTTCAATGAGCAGACGGCGGCGGTCAGCATCCCAGGTCCCGAGGTTTTGTTCGATGGTCCGCAGTGCATCAACGGCACCCGTGGGCCGCCGGGTGCGGCTCTGCGGATCGACGCGGCCAACAACGACTGCCGAGATCTCCGACCGCAGCCGCTCCATCAACTCCTCGACGACTTTCTGAACGACTCGACGCACCGCGCTGAGCGCAGCCGGGTCGACGTTCGACTTGAGCGACAACAACATCTGCAGCGTGTGGATGTCGGCTTCGATGTGATCAAGAGCAGTCGGGTCGGTCAGGAGACCGGTGAGACCAAAGCGATCGACGGCCTCAGCCGTGAGCGACTGGGCGACCTCTTCGGGGAACAGCTCGCGGGTGCGGTTCAGCCAGTCAACGAGGTGAGGCACCGAACTCTCGAGTCCGGCCGAGCGCTCGCCGCCTTCACCGCCGCCATCATCTCGAAGGCCTCGACCTTGGTAGAGCCGGTCGTAGAGAAAGGCCAGCGCCTGATCCTGGCCGAGACCATCGGCCCCGAGCGGCGGGAACTGTTGGTCGGAGTACTTCCCCAGCACCAAGCGCCATCGTTGTTCGAGCTCAGACATCGTCAGCCTCGTTCTGGAGCCATCCGTCGAGCCCGTCGGCGGTCAGTTGCTCGACCACAGCGGCCGACAGCGCAACGTGACGTAGAACCTCGCCGTCGGTGATGCCTGCGACACGAACGTTCGCCCGCCCTCCCGTCCTGACCATGATCGATTCGGCGAATCGATCTGTCTGACGGGGTGTCAGCGATGAGAACGCCGAACGCAATCCCGGGACGCGTTGAAGGAACTGCCGCTGTTCGTAGCTCTGCAACGCATCACTGAGCGCATCGACGAGACCGCCGACTTCCCACAGGACATCCCTGGCCACCAAGATCAGACCATCGACGAACGCCGCACCGAGCGCAGGGTCAGAACCGGCATCAAGGTGACCTGCCACCATCGAAACGATCCGATCGTTGCCAAGACGCCCACCCCGCCACATCAAACCGCTGAGCGCGCCGAGCAACATCCCCGAGCCGACTCGCCGTTGCTGGTCCTCGAGCATCGACCAGAACAGCTCTTCGTCGAGCCCATCCCACGCTTCGGTGTGGACCACGCGGTGCAAACTGGCGAGCGCCTCAATGTGCTGCCGCTGCTCGGTCTCCGGGACCTCGTGCATTCGTCCGCCCAGCTGACACGCTCGGGCGTAGAGCTGCTGAGCGACAGCAGGGAGCGCCGCCATCGCTGGACCACCGAGCGGTTCTCTCGCCGACCACAACAGCTCGGCTTCGGCCAGCGCTGCGGTCACCGCAACGAGTGAAGGGTCGACGGCCACTCGAAGTCTCACCTCGTCAATGGCGGCAGCGACGACCTCGTGCACCCCTCGTTGGGCGGCAGCCATCACCAGCGTCATCAACTCGACGGCCGATGGCTGGTGCTCGAGCAGGAGCTCAAAGTCGTGTTGCGTCTTGGCCGCTACCGCCTCTGCAATGCTCGCTCCCCATACCGATGCCTCGGTCAGAGAGACGTCAGTGGCACCCGAAAGCCGCACCGCCCATCGTTCTCGAATGACGTCTCGGCCAGCGGCCGAGCTGAAGCGGAGCGGCGTGATGCACGACCCATAGAGAACGCCGATCGAGACGAGCCCGTGCATGAATCGAGACCGTCGACGATCGCGCTCGCTTCGGTACACATCGAGATGCAGCTGCTTCTCCAACGTGCTGTCGTTCGGCATGCCATACGCCTCGACCAACCGATCGAAGTCGCGAGCCAATAGCACACGAGGTGTCTGTGGCGGAACCGAACCGAGATCGTGGCCTGTCATCAGCTGTTGGGCCACTCGTCGAACAGGACTCAACGCAGAATCTTCGCCCTTGGTGAAACACGACACCATCGCGTCGACGACGTCCGCCCGTGTCGGGCGCGACCGATTCCTCAAGAGGTGCAGCTGTTCAGTCGCAACGAACGCATCGACCACCGAGGGCAGGCTCGGTTGCCCGTCACCACCCGCCTCGCGCAACTCACGAGCGACGCTGGTGATCAGCCCGGTTGCCGGATCACTTCCATCGGCGTTGGTTCGGTGTTCCCATTCGGACTGATACCAACGGGGGCTCGGCATACCGGCGCCATAGCCAGACAACGCGTCGAGCCGATCGAAGCTGTAGCGGATCAAGCCATGGCCGCGATCGACAACCGTCGGTCGGGTGTCTTCGATGCTGTCCGGCTCCTGAGCGATACCCGTCGCAACACGTTCGACGAGATCTGGAAGAGCGACGGTGTGAAACGCACCCGTCACCACCACCACCGATCCCTTCGCCGCAGCGTCGATGATCCGCTGCGCCATCGCAAGCTCTCGAGCCTCGGTTCCGTCGGCAATGAGCTCATCGTCGCCCGCACCAGCCCGCGCCAACGTGCCGTACGCCAACACAGCGAACAAGACATCAGCCTGGTCGGCGTCATGACCCTCGACCATCTGGTCCCAGAGCTCGTTGTGGTCACGACAGCCGAGCTGGGCGGCGACGTCGCGCAACGTGGCGGAGAATTCGAAACGCTGCTCGTTTGCATGACCGTGAACCGAGCCGCCGAAACGAGCGAGTTGATCGTAGTCAAGATCAGCGAAACCAAGCTCGGCTCCGACGGATCGACCCGCTCGCAACGCCGCCAATTCCGGCGAGTAGTCACACAGCGGGAAATACGAACCGATCCTGAATGGCTGCGCAGGCAGTGGAGGAGCCACCTCACCACCACCATCGGGATCGGCGGGACCGTCGGGTTCGACGTCGTTGGGAGCGGCCGGGAGCTCGAGCGCGACGTGGCTGTAGATGGCCAGCGGCATCCGGGCGGCAGAGTCGAGCAACAGCTCTATCTGGTCATCAAAGGACGG